>ENA-ORNF01000516-ORNF01000516.1-human-gut-metagenome-genome-assembly--contig:-NODE-516-length-39481-cov-10.391848_pt1 | contig 39481 bp, 34 predicted proteins | sample MGYA00242110_ERZ509012 | MGnify/ENA primary metagenome ERZ509012 (study PRJEB26280, sample SAMEA2338714) | human gut metagenome | biome: human gut; feature: human-associated habitat; material: faeces...
ATGAAAAGCCTATTGGCAGAGTTAAATATGCGCTATTTTAATTCCGCCAACAGGTATTATTCTTTTATTTATTCTCCTCTTCTTGCTATTTTAGGGCAAAGAAAAGCGAACCAGAACTGGATCAGGATTATTAGAGAATGCATATATCGCCTTATCCTCCTTATCCACACAGAAGCGGAATACAGGCAAATCTAAAATTATTTTTCTACACGCCCTACCCATCCAATCAAATACATAAATAATATTTCCTTCAAAAGATTTCAAACCATCTTCTTTATATGTTTTACCTGAATATAGCAGATAAACAAAGTTATCGCTGGCTGTAGCATCCATAAACGCCCTAATATTATCGACACTGACAGGGGCTGCTCTCGTTTCACCTTTATGCATTGGCCGATACTGAGGATAATTATATTGATATTCACACACTTTATTCACTGCTAAAGAGTCTATATGATAGAAATATACAATCTCAGCATTATTTACAGCATAAACAAACTTATCATTTGAAGGGTTATTCTGAAGAATTCCCTGATATGCCAATCCTCTTAAACGGTTTTCAATTTGTTTCTCTTGGGAATCACGATATGGGAAAAAACCGATTTTCTGCAATATCTTATTGTTCTTTTGCAGATAGAACATGCAGTCATCGTAAAAACCAAATGATAACTCTGAATTATATTTTGTATGAAACAGCTTGATAGTCCCCGGAAAAGTATCCTTATAGCAAACTACAGGCTCATTCCTTTTATTCAGAAAATCATCAATACTCAAAACAGACAACTTTTTGTTGGCGTAATCAAATACAGCAATGGCAGTATCACCACATGGCAAATATTCCATAGGCATTATATATTCATTGCTCCCTTGACCTTTTCTACCCAAACCATAAACCTTATTTTCATGATTCAAGTCTATCAGATGAAATATATTCTCTCCTGCTATATCGTCATATACAAAAAGCATTGAATCAATATATTTCATACTAAAAGGCTTCCCCCATAAATGTCCACCTGTACTCAAAGCTGTATATTTTAGTGTATCACAGCTAGAGAATAACTTATCAATACTATTTTTATCTACAGTTTGAGAACATGAGAATAAAAATACTGAAATAAAAAAGACAATGTATCTTAGCATAATTTTCAATCTCCTTATTAACTTATTATCATAACATTTTTTCTTTATATCTTTGCGACAAAGATAATAAAAACAACAACAGATAAAACTGAGAGAATTCTGAGAATCTACTATACATCTGTAAAACAAATACTTTACATACATTTTCTCAGCTTTTTTTTCAGTTTCATAATACATACAAAATGAAAAAGAACAACATCAAGATTACAGGATTGATTATTTTTATATGTTTTTCATGGTCGTTATTGCATCTTACTCCATAATGAAAAACAAAGGAAACATAAGAGATAAGAGCAATATTGCGTTTATCTCGGCTATTGAAAAAGAAAGAGAATCATTCATTTCCAATTTCAACATCAGATACAATCCTAAATACTCACCCGACTCTGTCTCAGCAAGTGAAAAAATAGACTGGACATCACAAGCTTATCTTATCATGCAAGACTCATGCAGGCATAGGTTGGACAGTATTTTCAGAAAAGAAATTGTAAATCATGGATTAAACTTGAAGTCATCCATCAACTGTACATATAATGGAAAAACAACAAACAGCATTGAAACAAAAGCCATAAAGGGAACAAAGATTATACATGAAAAAATATACAGAAAAGACTATAAACATGAAAATGATATAACATTAAAGGCATACGTATATTTACCATTGCATGTACTTATAGGAAATACTACATTGTACATATTAATAGCATTGAACACTATTGCGCTAACTGTATTTATTTTCATAAAAAGGTACAGAAAGGTGCAAATAAAAGAAACCGTTATCCCCCTTGAGGTTGAAACAAGAACAACTGATAATACAAAATGGAAAATAATAAATAATGATATACTTTGGGATGAAAAGAATGGTATCATCAAAAAAGGAGAGAAAACAATTAATCTAAAAGGGGAATCATTAAAATATTTCAGATTATTTATAAAGAATGAATCTTTCTTTTTAGGACATAAAGAGATCTATAAATCTTACGGATTAAAAGATGAAGCATTAGAGTACAAGGATAGAATTTATCATGCTATCAAAGAGCTAAAAAAGGACTTAATATACATTGACATAAACATAAAATCTGTCAGAGGAAAAGGATATCAGTTAACATTTCATTGATAAACATGCAATGGAATGAATTTTAAAATCCGTAATTGTAACCAATAAACGCCCTTTCAGAAAAGTAATATTCTTTCACCAAGTCAGATAAAGCTTAAAATTCTTTTCCTCTGATTTTAAGCGTAAACCATTTTAAAGAATCGGCTTCAGAAGGCATTCTGAAAGGGTATAAAAAAAAAGAATAAGACGGATAAAAAAACATTGCGATGTGCAGCACTGCAATATGCGAATGGACAAGTGAAAGAATGCGATGGTTTGAATGAAACATCGCATTCTTTTCCCAATGTTTTTAGAGTCTCATTTATATATGTAAAATTTACCATCATATTATGCGAACAAGTATACAGAAAATGTATATTGCAATGCACCTTTAATTACAAATCCATCTTTACGGAAGTTCATACTTGTATAAAGCATCTATTTTTTCCAAAGATGAACAAATGAGAAATTCATCATTATGAGAGACATCGAATGTGAATATCTTCCTATCCAATTTTAATTCCATTATAGGATTTCCATCCCAGTCCCACACATGAATAATATTAGAAAAATCATTAAGCCCGGGACTTATTGATTTAGTCTTTTGTCCAATATACAATGCGTAAATGAAATGATTAGTCGATGTTATCATCCTATAATTTTGCATCACTTCATTAACTTCATCCAATGTTGGATTTTGTTTTATCAAAGCATAAGGGAAACGCTGATTATTATCTAATCGAATGTCTTTTTTTAATTCTCCAGTATTTGAATATATACGTAATATAGGGAATTTATCATATACGCATGCAAAAGCTGTTCCATCAGGTTTCACTGTATTCGTTTTGGCAAAAAGTTGAATTTTATATTCATCTGCAATTTCTATATTTCTACCCACAACAGGATAGCCATCACCAAAATCATCTACCTTTTGTGTCTGTGGATTATAAGATACAAATTCTTTATTCGTTACGACATCCGCTCTTTCTCCTATAATGTGATTATTGAGAATAAATACATGATACAGGTCTGTTAGGTTTGTATCAAACTTAATATCTTTAACTGTACTAATAGTATCAATTAGCGGATTATATTTTAAGATTTTGACTCCTGTGAGATTCTTGGACATAAACCGGTTATTTGCAAGACGCTGCATGAAAGGGTCTACAAAAATTTCTTCATCCGGCCCACCACCTCTTTTTACAAATCCTCCGGCATATGCAAATGAAGGAAACTTGAATACTTGAAAGATTGTATCCGACTTTAAGTCTTGAACTATTACCGCACTATCTAAAAGCAGAAGCCCAGTAGGAGTATACAGTACATTGGGAGCAGGTATTATCTCATGATTCAATTCTTCTACTTTAGGGAATCGGGGTATAGTAGTTATGTTACTATTTCTCATACAACTTATGAAAAAAAGCATTCCGCAAATAGCCGATATAGCGATATGTATATTTTTATTCATATATAAAGACTGTTTGAATGGCAAAGATAAAAAAATAGGTGTAAAGCCCCAAAATCGTGGAACCTTACACCTATTTTATATTATAGTATGATAAGTCGTAATTACAACGGCTTATACTCTACAAAAGCCTCCATAGCTTCATAGCAAGCCAAGCCCAATCTATCATACAAATCTGCAGTAGCATGGTTGCGGTCTTCACTGCGCTGCCAGAACAGACGTTCATCGTTGCCAAGGAACGGAGCACTCTCCATCTGCGACTGATGTTTCAAAATTGAGTTTCTCTTAGCTCTAAGCTCTTCCGGACTAAACGGAACAGCCATCTCGATGTTCTCAATTTCCCATTCAGCCCAAGCACCTCTGTACATCCATATACGGCAATCGTTCAGCCACTCGGCACCGGCATTCTTCTCTTCGTCGATAGCAGCCAGCACAGCGTCGGTACATACACGGTGAGTACCGTGCGGGTCGGCCAAGTCGCCAGCAACATAAATCTGATGCGGCTTAACCTCACGCAGCAAGTCTAACACAATGTTTACGTCGACCTCGCTGATAGGATTCTTTTCTATACGGCCAGTTTCGTAAAACGGCAAATCAAGGAAATGAACATGATCAAGCGGAATGCGGTTATATGTACAAGCTGTACGAGCCTCGCCACGACGTATCAAACCCTTGATGGTAAGAATATCGCGAGTATCCATATCACCTTCTTTCTTGTTTTTCAAGAAGCCCTTGATTTCGGCGTATTTAGAATGAATAGTCTCATTGCTGTCGTTATCGAACAACTGATTGAAACCATTGATGAAGTGCATAAAGCGTACTACTTCTTCATCGCCTACAGCGATATTGCCCGATGTTTCATAGCAAACATGCACATCGTGACCCTGCTGAACTAAACGACGAATAGTACCGCCCATAGAAATGACATCATCATCGGGGTGCGGAGAGAATACCACTATACGTTTAGGGAACGGCTTAGCGCGCTCAGGACGATAAGTATCGTCGGCATTAGGCTTACCGCCCGGCCATCCGGTAATAGTATGCTGCAGATCGTTGAAAATCTTGATATTTACATTATACGCCGAACCGTAAAGAGCAAGCAGTTCGCTCAATCCGTTTTCGTTATAATCCTTATTGGTCAACTTAAGAATAGGCTTCTTGGTTTGCAAGCACAGCCATACTATGGCACTGCGTATCAGCTTGTCTGTCCACTCGCAACTAGTTACGAGCCACGGGCGCTGTATGCGTGTAAGATGCGATGCTGCCGGCAGGTCAATACATACCGTTGCATTACGATGAAGCTGAAGATAAGATGCAGGAACCGCATCAGAAATCTTTTCTTCTACCGCCTTCTGTATAATATCGGCCTTTTCGTCTCCCCAAGCCAACAGATAAATTTTGCGGGCAGCCAATATGGTGCCTACACCCATCGTTATAGAACAAGGAGGCAATTTATCCAGACCCAAGTTATGCGAAGCCTCGGCACGCGAAGTTGTGTCTACCAAAATCAATCGTGTGGTAGAAGCTGCGGTAGATCCCGGCTCGTTCATTGCTATATTACCTTCACGACCGATTCCCATCAACGCAATATCCAATCCACCGTAAGTACTGATTCGCTGTTCGTACAGTGAGCAATACTCAGTTAAGTTTTCCTGCGGAATAGATCCATCGAGCGTAAACACGTTCTGCGGATCGATGTCTACCTGCTTAATGAACAATTCGGAAAGCTGAGAAATGCTGCTGTTAGTCGTTTCCGTTATCGGATAGAACTCATACAGATTGAATAATACCACATTGCGGAAGCTTACGCCATCTTCTTTATAACGGCGCACCAGTTCAGCATAAAGCGGACGGAGTGAAATCCCTATACCAGCAGCGATAGTACAGAACTTACCGTCGCGCTGCCGCTCTTGAACCTTGTTCACAATCTCGTTCGCTATATTTTTCACACCTTCTTCTACCGACTCATATATATTTACCGGTACCTTTTCAAAGCGTGTAAGAACGGAACGTTCTATTGTGTTTTCGGGTTTATAATACCTCGTAGACACTCTATTAAGAGATATCTGCGAACTAAGATTCATTCTCATATACGTATAAATTAATTATTTATTAAAGATTGTCTTTTTCGATATCTTTGAAGTAGCGATAAGTAGCCACTTTCAGTTCGTCGGCAGCAGCTTCGTCGCAAACGATGATTCCGTGCTGGTGCATCTGCAATGCGCTGATAGTCCACATCTGAGTGATAGCTCCTTCTACTGCGTGCTGCAATGCGCGGGCCTTGTTGTGTCCGTTGCAAAGAATCAATACTTCCTTAGCCGACAATACTGTACCAACACCTACTGTAAGAGCTGTCTTAGGCACCTTGTTTACATCGTTCTCGAAGAAACGAGAGTTAGCGATGATGGTATCTGTAGTAAGTGATTTAACACGAGTGCGTGAAGTCAAAGAAGAACCCGGTTCGTTGAAAGCGATGTGTCCGTCAGGACCGATACCACCCAAGAACAAGTCGATGCCACCAAAGTCAACAATCTGCCTTTCGTAGTTAGCGCATTCTGCTTCCAAGTCTTCAGCGTTACCATTCAAGATATGAATGTTGTTCTTTTCGATGTCAATGTGGTTGAAGAAGTTGTTGAACATGAAAGAATGGTAGCTTTCAGGATGAGATTCCGGCAGACCCACATATTCGTCCATATTAAAAGTAACAACGTTTTTGAAAGAAACTTTTCCGTCTTTGTAAGCTTGAATTAAGGCTTTGTACATTCCCAGAGGAGAAGAACCTGTAGGAAGACCCAATACAAACGGTTTTTCGGCTGTAGGATTAGCCTTGTTTATTTTACTAACAACATAATTCGCAGCCCACTGAGAAAGTGACTGATAATCAGCTTCAATAATTACTCTCATAGTTTTTAATATTTTAAATTAATGATTCATTCAATGCCAAAGGTTTAGCATGGCTTCCTTAGGTTATTTTGCAAAGATATTTGTTCTAAAACATAAAAACAACAATTACACGAGCAAAAACCACAAACATATTCTTAAATTTATACTAAAACTATATAAACTTCATCGGCATACTACCATAATTTCACGCTATAGGTTATAAAAAAATGACGAATTAATGCTTAATCTTTCTTAATCCATACCTATTATATCCATTTTAATTATAACTTTGCACGATATATCGATATACACATAATGAGACAACTAAAGATTACCAAAAGTATCACTAACCGAGAGAGTGCTTCTCTTGACAAGTATTTGCAGGAAATCGGTCGTGAAGACTTGATTACAGTAGAAGAAGAGGTAGAACTCGCTCAGCGCATCCGTAAAGGCGACCGTGCAGCGTTAGAGAAACTTACACGTGCCAATCTACGATTTGTAGTATCAGTAGCCAAGCAGTACCAGAACCAGGGATTGAGTCTTCCTGACTTGATTAACGAAGGAAATCTGGGACTGATAAAGGCAGCGGAGAAGTTTGACGAAACCCGTGGTTTCAAATTCATCAGTTACGCAGTATGGTGGATTCGTCAATCTATTCTTCAAGCCTTGGCAGAGCAGTCGCGTATCGTACGCTTGCCGCTCAACCAGGTAGGCTCACTGAACAAAATCAGTAAGGCATTCTCTAAGTTTGAACAAGAAAACGAACGCCGCCCGTCGCCCGAAGAACTGGCAGACGAACTGGAAATTCCGGTAGACAAGATTTCGGATACCATGAAAGTTTCAGGACGCCACATTTCTGTAGACGCACCTTTTGTGGAAGGTGAAGACAACAGTTTGCTGGATGTACTCGTAAACGACGACTCTCCTATGGCCGACCGTTCTCTGGTTAATGAATCACTTTCGAAGGAAATCGACCGAGCACTTTCTACGCTGACCGAAAGAGAAAAGGATATCATCCAGATGTTTTTCGGTATTAACACGCAAGAAATGACATTGGAAGAAATTGGCGACAAATTCGGGCTGACCCGTGAACGTGTGCGCCAGATTAAAGAAAAAGCTATACGCCGACTTAGACAAAATTCGCGTAGCAAGCTGCTCAAGTCTTATTTAGGGTAATAAGACAAGGTACGTTTCCGAAAAAAAGAAGACTGTATAGAAAGCTACTCCGTCGGGAGAAATTGACCTTTCTACACAGTCTTTTTCTTTATATACCATTTGCACCTTGATTACACCTTTATTTTTGTTTGTTAATTTTAAGTCACCTCCTTTTAAGGTTCATGCAAATTATCTATTTTTGCAAAAGATAGGTTGCACACGGGCATTGCATCAAAACTGATTTGCCAAGCGCCCTTAACGCACACATTTATACGAAACAATAAATTAGACATGAAATATATCAAATTACTCTGCCTCGCATTGGCAGTATCAGTTATCGTTCCGGCTATTGCCAAAAAGCCGAAAGACAAAAACAAATATGGAGTGTACATGACCGGCGTTTCAGCTTCGTTTACTGATTCGTTGGTTTACTTTACCGACATACAGTATGTAGACAGTGCCGCTGTTGGACCCAACGGACTATTGCAAGATAGATCTATGTACAGCATTCAGCTTAAAGATTACATAGAGCATAACCTCGACGGAAAGAACCGTACTTGCTTTGTATACTATAACCAGAAAAAGAAAAAGCTGCAAAAGGAAGTCAGCAAAATGAAACTGAAATATCAGAAAAACAAATCCGTGCTGGTGCGCGATATAAATCCGGATTTCAAGTTCGAGAAACCTGATTTCGAATAACAGACAACATTTATGGCAATACCTCAAAGAATACTGTTTTTCATCGGCATCTTACTTACAATAGTGGGATGTTCTAAAAATGAAGTGCCAGAACCAAACACATCATCTAAGAGAGTGATAATGGCGTACATAGTTGCTAACAGTGCAGACCTCCTCGATGACAATACAATGAATAACGTGGAATGGATGTACCAGGGTCTATCGGAGGTTAAAGACACGTGCACCTTATTGATATATTATAAGGGAAATAGTTCAAATGCATATATCAAGAAGCCGGAGATTCTTAAATACCAGACTGACGGAAGAGGGAAAATAAACGGAGAACCTATTCTTACAGGGAACAACTTGACTAAAAGCAGCATTTTAAGCCAAGCGGAAGTGTACGATGCCGTTAGCGGAATAGCTACCGACCCTATTGTGATGAAAGCCAATCTGGAGAAGATGCGCACCATCGCTCCTTCAAAGAGCTACGGACTGATATTCGCATCGCACGCCACAAGTTGGATGCCTGCTACGAAAACAGTCTCAACCCGATCATTTGGAGTAGACGGCAGTTACGGAATCAACCTCCCAGAAATGGCTTCAGTGCTACAAAACAGCTTTCCAGCCAAGAACGTGGATTTCATTCTCTTCGACGCTTGCATGATGGGTACTGCCGAGGTGTGCTACGAACTGAAAGACGCCACTCATTATTGTATAGCATCGGTAATGGAAAGTCCTATACAAGGATTCCCTTATAATAAATTCTTCTCCAAGCTATATAATAAGGAGATTGATTACCAATATGTATGCGACGAGACAATCAAGTTTAATAAAAGCAAAGACGCATGGGGAACGTATGCGGTAGTAGACTGCTCTCAGATGGAACAACTTGCCGCAGCGACAAAGGCTCAGCTAATGGAAAATGCTGATTTACTGGCAGAGTTCGATTATGAGAGCGTACAGCAATATGGTGCTAATGCATATGGTAATTATGAGTACTTCTCGTTCGATATGGGCGACTTCATTAAGCAACTCAACGGAGGTACGATTCCTACTGATTATCAAACGGCATTAGATAAGGCTATAGTTTACAAGACTTGTCTTGAGCGTGCGTATTATAATGTAGTACCCGATAAAGATATATTCAGTGGCATTGGTATGTACTTCCCCGGACGAAGCATTCAATACAAATGGGATAGTTATTATCCATCAGTAAAATGGTACAGTGCTGCTGGATGGAGTGAGTTGATGAAGTAAATCACATTACATACATGGCTATTAAAAAATCGTCTTCATAATCTTTTAATGATTGTGAAGACGATTTTTTGTTTATATATTCACCATGCGGATGGTTATTTTACTGAATCTCTATAATTTCATTCTTTATAATAGCAGTAATCAGATAATATACTTCTACGCCATCGGGTAAAGTGAACTCTGGATTCTGCTCCTTAAACTGAGAGGTTATATTTTCTTGAAAAGTGAAGGGTATTATAGCAATCGAACGAGAATCGGTGGAAATTTCTCCTGATTTCGGTATTCTTAACACATGAGTATCTCCGTTATAAGTGAATGTAAAACGAGGTGTGGGTCTATTTCCTTCTTCAACAAGCGCATACTCGAAAGTTCCTTCTACAGCGGATGCTTGCGCGTCTTTATAGACCAAGAGTCTACCGCCTTTTTCTATATCACTCATATTTTTAAGGATAAGTACGTACTTGCCGCCTGCTGTCATAGGTGCATAGTTTTGCATTGCCTGGGCTACCGACTCTTTTATGTCGGACTGCACCTGTCCATCTTTAATTGGCAATACACCTGTCTGCTTGGTGCATCTAATTTCTTTCGCACCAGTTCCGCAGGTAACCGGCAACATGGCCTGATTGCCTTTCTCGTCTGTCAATGTCACAGTGGCTTTGCCGCTCTTGCCGCCTGCCGTAAGAAGTAAACGGTCGCCTTCTATAGCTACCTTTACCACTTCAGCATCCGAAGACAATGCTTGGTAACCGCCCTTTCCGTAAGCGATACCTAAATTTTCAGTCGTGCTTGAAGAGTTAGTGTAAATAGTAACCGATGATACAAAGTTAGTACATGTACCTACCTGATCAATCAACTGATCGCCCGAATAGAATGCGATGTCAGCCTTATCATCATAACAAGCCGTAAGGCTTACGCTGAGTAGCATCAGCAACGATGCCAAAAACAAAAGTTTGTTCTTCTTCATCTTAATATGAATTTATATGTATTTGTATATCTTCTACTAAGGTGCAAAAATAGCATTTTATCAATAGCATTTTATCGTACCCGCAAAAAAAACCCTATTTTTCTTCGCAAAATAGGGCCACTTATTAATATGTCAATTCCTTAAATGGAACAGTATTACTTCAGCATCTTGCTGCGAGCGTAAGAACGATGTCCGTATATAATAATCACGATGAAGCAGATAAATGGCAAAACGAACGATACGTTCACGGCAGGCATACCAAACACTGTGTGCATGTCGATGATAGATGCCTGAAGAGGAGGCAACACCGAACCGCCAAGGATAGCCATAATCAGTCCGGCAGCACCGAATTTGGCATCGTCGCCAAGCTTGTTCAACGCTATACCGTAGATAGTAGGGAACATGAGCGACATACATGCCGATACGGCAACAAGGCAGTAGAGTCCCAAAATATTCTGGAAGAAGATAACGCCCATAGTAAAGCAGGCTCCGGCAATGGCGAGTATCTTCAACAGCATACCCGGATTGATGAAGCGAAGCATAAAGGTGCACACAAAGCGACTGATGCAGAATATCACCATAGCTACTATGTTATACTTCTGCGAAAGCACTTCGGCTTCTTGTTCCGCCATACCCTCCGCCATAAACAAACGAGTTCCGTACTGAATGATGAATGTCCAGCACATAATCTGCACGCCTACATAGAAGAACTGCGCGATAACTCCTTCGCGATAATTCGGCTTAGAGAATATACGCTTCAAGGTAGGAATGAAATCGATATTCTTGTTTACGTCGCCGCTCTTAGGCATCTTGGTAAGACGGATAATCACCATCATCAATACTATGACGATACCTATTATCAGATACGGTTCTATCAGCACCATCAAGTCGGAATCGCGAATAGCTTCGAACTCTTCTTGTGTCAGCTTGCTGCGTTCTAACGTATCCATTGGGTGCAAACGGTTCTGAATGAAATTCATCGCTACATACATACCAAGCAATGAACCCATCGGATTGAACGACTGCGCCAAGTTGAGTCGGCGAGTAGCCGTTTCTTCCGTTCCCATAGAAAGGATGTACGGGTTAGAACTGGTCTCCAAGAAAGAAAGTCCGCACGTAAGAATGAAGTAAGCCAACAAAAACGGTGCGTAACTTCCGGTCAGCATAGCCGGGAAGAACAAGAATGCACCGATGGCATACAGTCCCAAGCCCAACAATACGCCAGCCTTGTACGTATACTTACGGATGAACATAGCGGCAGGGAAAGCCATGGCAAAGTAACCACCGTAAAATGCCACTTGCACCAAAGTACCCTCGGCTACAGTCATACGGAATATCTTAGAGAAAGCCTTCACCATAGGGTTGGTGATATCGTTGGCGAATCCCCACAGTGCAAAACAGCTTGTTATCAAGATAAACGGCAGAATATAGCAGACTCCGTCTTTGCACAATATGGACGGTTTCTTTGTATTTTTCATAAGATTAAGCATTAATGGATTAGTTACAGAATGTCATTTCGTCACGACTTGCCACTTCGCCCTGAGCAATAGCCTGCACCAGCACGTTGCCTAAAGCAGTAGCTTCTACGGGCCCCGTACCTACAGGTATTCCTGTGGCTTCAGCAGTAAGTCGGTTCAGAAGTTTGTTTCGTCCACCTCCGCCTATCACGACAATCTGCTCTACTGGCTGAGGTAGCAAGGTATTCAAAAGGTTGATTGCTTCTTTATACCTGCGAGCAAGCGACTGCAATGCGCAACGCACATAGTCGCCTTGCGATACCGGCACTGTTACACCTTGCTTTCTGCACGATTCGGCTATAGCCTTTACCATGCTCACAGGGTTCTGAAATGCCTCATCGTCTACATTGATGTAAGAATCTATGGCAGATTTCTCCGCTTCGGGCAATAGATAGTCGTATTCTACATTGGCTCCCTGCTCTTTCCATTCAGCCATCAGTCGCTGCAATATCCACAATCCGGTAATGTTCTGAAGGAAACGAATCTTTCCTCCTACCCCACCTTCGTTTGTGAATTGTGCCAAGCGGGCCTGCTCTGTAAGGATGGGCTGTTCTGCCTCAACACCGAGCAATGACCATGTACCCGAACTGAGGAATGCCTGACAGCTGCGTTCTTTCGCCAACAACGGAGTAGCGAACACTGCACTCGCCGTATCGTGCGATGCCACCGCTATCACCTCAATAGGTTCTGTAGCACCTATCTCTTCCAGTATCTCCGGTTTTACGAAGCCTCTCGAAGTGCCGGGCATCACAATCTCGCCAAACAGATGTTCGGGCAAGCCCAACGTACGTATCAGTTCACGGTTCCAATCACGCTTGCGTGCGTCGAGCAGTTCAGAAGTAGAGGCGATGCAATACTCATTGTTAGCAGTCCCCGTAAGGAAATAGCTGAACAAGTCGGGCATAAAGAGCAGTTTGTCGGCCATAGCCAACGGTGAATACTCCTCTTTCTTCATGCTGCACAATTGGAACAGCGTATTGATACCCATCACCTGAGTGCCGCTTTCGGTATAATGCTTAGATATATCTATCCGGCTGAATACTTCGTCGGTCATGCCATCAGTATAAGAGTCGCGATAGCAGATAGGGTTTCCCAAAAGATTCCCTTTCTTGTCTATAAAGCCGAAGTCCACTCCCCACGTATCTATGCCGATACTTTTAATGGAGTAACCTTTTGCCACCGCCTTGCGCAGTCCGTCTTTCATGTCCTGAAACAAAGCCGGGAAATCCCAATACACGTGCTTCCCTACCCGAATCTGACGATTAGAGAAGCGATGGATTTCTTCTAACTTGATAGTCCCTTTGTAGCAGGAACCAGCCATCACACGGCCGCTTCCTGCTCCAAAGTCGACTGCAATATACGTATGCGTCACTTGGTTTTCTTTCCTAATATATAAGTATCTAAGTCTTCTATCTCTTGAGCGGTAAATGTGTTATACTCGCCTCCGCTAAGCACTATGATACGACATGCCATTTCGAAGAACATGGCGCGCTCGAATGCTTGGTCGAAGGTAGCTCCGCATACCACTTGTCCGTGCTTCAGCATCAAAGCAGAGTTATGCTCTTTCAGTGCTTCGATGATAGCCTGAGCCAACTCTGGAGAACCCGGACGATAGTAAGGCACTACAGGAATTTCACGGCCTACATGGCAAGGAACTTCTGCTGTAACATTGAAATCGGTAGGCAACTTCTTCATGCAAGCTACTGCCGTAGCATAAGGCGACTGGAAATGAAGCACTACATTAGCGTCGGGACGCTCACGCAGCACGCCCAAGTGAAAGCCGTGTTCCATAGAAGGCTTAACACCATTCAAAACTTCGCCCGACTCAAGTTTCAAGATAGACACCTTTTCGGGAGTAAGGTTTGGAACCCATGAACCAGTGCCCGACATCAATACCTCGTCGCCAATGCGCCAAGACATATTACCGCTACTGCAAATTGTTAAACCTGCGTCACCTACACGATGGCTCTGAGCCACGAATTCTGTTATTTGTTCTTTTGTAATCATGGCTATTCTTTATTTATACATCGGACCATAAGTTGTACAAGCTCTGTAATCGGCACCTTCTTTATCCATACCGAATGCGTTCCATGCTGCCGGACGGAAGATTTCTTCGTCTGAAACATTATGCATACATACCGGAATACGGAGGATAGAAGCCAATGTAATGATATCGGCACCAATATGTCCGTAAGCGATAGCTCCGTGGTTAGCACCCCAGTTATTCATTACTGAATAAACATCCTTAAACGCATCGTGTTTCGGGTCGAGACGAGGCACGAACCAAGTGGTAGGCCATGTCTTGTCTGTACGGCGATTCAATACATCGTGAATTTCAGGATCCAAATCTACAGTCCAACCTTCTGCCAACTGAATAACAGGACCTAAGTTCTTAACGATATTTACACGCATCATGGTAACAGGCATTCCACCTTTCGACAAGAAGTTAGAAGAGTAGCCTCCGCCACGGAAGTAGTCTCTGTCGGCTGGATACCAAGTAGTTTCTTTCAAGCATTTTTCTACATCTTCGTCTGTGATATCCCACGGCTGTTTCATTGTCGGCTTACCTTCAGCATCGGTCATAGCACCTGTAGCATCGAGGGTAGTAGCTCCAGAGTTGATGAGGTGGATAAATCCGCCTGCTGCCATACCGGTAGCTTCTTTTCCGGTAACGCGTTTCACAGCTTCGGGGCTCCAGTATGTACGGATATCAGAGAACATAACACCTCTGTTAGTCAGCAAATGACCGAACAACATGGCAACACCGTTCAGTGAGTCGTTTTCTGTAGCCAACACGTTAGCTTCGCGCACGCCGTTCCAGTCGAACGAAGTACACATCAATGATTCGGGGAAGTCAAAGTTAGGCTTGTAGTCAGTCCACTGACGCTGCCCCTGCACACCAGCAGCGATAGCGTTATGACCGAGCGATTCTTCCTTAAAGCCAAGTTCCAGCAATCTAGGATTACCGTGCATCAAATCGTTGATGATAAGCATATTCTTCACAGTAAATTCCCAGTCCTCATCCTTCTGAGCACGAGTCTTAGCCTTTCCTTTTTCTTCATTATAGTCATGGCCCTCATTGCAGATGCAATACTTTTCGGTCCAAGCCATAGCTTTCTTATATTCTTCTGGATCGTAGATACCTTCTTTTACACGACGCAAAATTTCTACCAAATCCACGTATTCAGTACGCATACCTAAATAATCCTGGAAGAAATCGGCATCAACAATACTTCCAGCGATACCCATACATGTGTTACCCATACTCAGGTAGCTCTTTCCGCGCATAGTGGCAACAGCCTGAGCGGCACGTGCAAAGCGCAATATCTTTTCGGCTACGTCTGCCGGAATTGTATTATCATCGAGGTCTTGCACATCGTGTCCGTAAATACCGAATGCGGGCAATCCCTTCTGAGCGTGTGCAGCAAGCACTGCAGCCAAGTATACAGCACCCGGACGTTCTGTACCGTTGAATCCCCATACAGCCTTAGGATAATGAGGGTTCATATCCATTGTTTCAGAACCATAGCACCAGCATGATGTAACTGTAATGGTAGAGCCTACACCTTCGCGTTCAAACTTCTCTGCGCAAGCGGCACTTTCGGCTACACGACCGATTGTACTGTCGGCAATGACACATTCTACTGGCGAGCCGTCTCCGTTCTTCAAGTTAGAAGAAATCAGTTGGGCAACTGCTTTTGCCAAGTTCATTGTCTTGTCTTCCAAGCTTTCGCGAACGCCACCTTGACGACCGTCGATGGTAGGACGGATACCAATTTTAGGGTACTTTTTCATAATTATTTAAGTTTTATAAGGTTATTGTATTAAAGAAAATATTAATTTCTCTCATTAAAATATTAAGTCTCTCATTGCGTATTATGCTGTTTCGTGCCGCAATAAGCACTATGTTTCATAGATTATAAAGAGCCTCTTTCGTGCACTTCTGTAAGCAGATACTCGTGCACCGGCTTCCCTGTCAGAATGAATTCGGCAGCATCAAGACCCATCTTGCGGTGATCTATACTCAGCGTGGTAATGCCCTTGTCTATCACCTCGTAAGCAGGCGTATCGTTATAAGCTATCAAGCCGAAATCTTTTCCGCACTCCAGTCCGGCGACTCTACTCTTCTTTATTATTTCCACAACTTCCGTCTGTCTGAAAGCGATGTAGACTTCATCGGGTTTGATTTCGTAATCAGCCACCTTGCGTTCGTACACCTCATCTTCCAGCTGATGGGCTTCGCAATACTGATGCAAATAATCGCACACGCTGCGCGGATGCTTCAAGCCTTTAGGATAAAACAATACCACCTTGCGATAGCGTTTAAGTTTATCATCCAACTTCTCTAAGGCAGCATAAAAAGCCTCATCAAAGTCCTGACATATATAAGAATAGTCTTTCTTATCGAACTTTCCGTAATCGAGAAGCAACAGGCGCGACGAATCTATTCGATAGAGATAGTCTGAAAACTTCTCGTTATCGAAATTCATCACTACATATGTATTATATCGTCCGATGGATTCGCGCAATATCTTATTGAAAAGACTTTCTTTATACTGATGGAACCAGAGGTCTACTTTATATTGCGAAGGAAGATTGCTTACTATGCTGTTATACAATACATCTTTAAAAGGAGAATATTCATCGAGCAACAAAAGTATGTTTTTATGACGGTTAACCACATAATATCCTTTTCCGGGATTTGAATCAATCAAATCGCGCTCTTTCAATTCTGCCAATGCCTTAAAGCCGTATCGCGCGACACTTTATAATCGCGGACTAAGTCGTTTATTGAAGGTAGTCCGTCGCCTGGCTTATATTTTCCCATCGATATATCATTACTGATAAAATCGGCCAACTGCTTTACCTTCGTTGTTCTCTTTTTAAAAATGGTTTTCATATACTTTGTTCTGTGTCTTCCTCAGGTTAAACTGTGCTGAACTGTTCTGTTATCACAAAAGAAACAACTTTTCTCGTCATTTACAACAATACAATTACAAAAAGACCAGTAAATCTTATATTAATACCACTATTTTTTATTTTAAGTATTTCAATCCAAGGTTTTTCGACAAAACGCCCAATATGTTATGAAAGGAAAACTCATTTAGACATATCACTTACAGCAACAGCACAAGAAGAAAATTCAAACTTCGCAAATAAAAAGGCAACTTGTTAACAGAAAAACTCTATACTCAGCCTGAGTTTATATATACTTAGCCTAAGTTTATATATTCTTAGGTTAAGTTTTTATATACTTAAGCTAAGTATAGAGAATTGAATAAAAGAAAACGAAAAAACATCCGTATGGACATAAAAAAAGGCGACCCTTAAAACTAAGAATCGCCAATTAAAATCACTTAAATCATGTGGAGCATGCGAGACTCGAACTCGCCACCTCGACACTGCCAGTGTCGCGCTCTAGCCAGATGAGCTAATGCCCCATAATTAACGGTGGCAAAGGTACAATAAGTTTGGAAACAACGAAACATTTAAACCGTTTTTTAGCTTTTCATGACCGAATGATTTACTATATTGAACGGAAAAGCTTAAATTTGCAAGACTATCAAGACATTATTATGCAAACAGACCTGATAAAAACGCTTGAAACGCCACTTTCACTGGCTCAAAACATAGGCATTGAAATGATCAGCATAGAAGACGGATTGGTGAAAGCCTCTATGCCAGTGGACGAAAGGACGTCAAGACCCTGCGAACCTAAAGACATACTAAACGGCGGGGCATCTTTGGCCCTGGCCGAAACGACAGCCGGATATGGTTCGCTGAAAATATGCTCCGATGAAGAAATGCCGGTAGGCATACAGATAAGTGCAAACCACCTGAGCATGGCTACCGTGGGACAAACGGTGTATGCCACAGGCACACTGATTCACAAAGGACGAACACAGCACGTATGGAATGTTGACATAACTACCGAAGACGGTAAATTGGTGTCGACTGCAAGAATAACTAACTTAATCGTAAAAAAGCGCGTATGACACTGCCCGAAATAAATTATTGCCAACTGATAGACCGACTAACCCAAAGCCATTTCTGCTTTGCCATATATAGAATGCCGTGGACCGACGAGCCGATATTGGTATTGCAAAACGAGGCTGAAGCCGAAACATTACGCGGACTTGAAGAACTGAACGGTAAAGAGGGTTTTGTATTCGCACCTTTCGTTGCCGACTCCAAGCATCCTGTAGTATTGATACATTCTGATTACACAGCAACAGGATGGAAAGACATCTGTAATGCCCTGAGTCAATTCGAAGCGAGCCATTCCGAAGAATGGACGATGGAAGAAGATGCCAATCTCCCCCTTGAACACAATACCGACGAAGCCGAAAGGAAATCGAAATATACAGATGCGTTCAATCGCTTTATCGCCCCGCTTTACGAAAAGGAATACAGCAAGCTGGTACTTTCGCGCAGCGCCACACATGCGTTGCCTCAGGAGTTCTCTCCCATACGCACATTCGTAAAAGCCTGCAACGCCTATCCGCGCATGATGATATCGTTATGCCACACACCCGTAACAGGAACATGGATAGGCAGCACGCCCGAAATCATACTGAGCGGACAAGACACCAAATGGCATACTGTGGCATTGGCAGGCACTATGCCTATAGAGAATGAACAGATTCCTACGGAATGGAGCGATAAGAACCGTGAAGAGCAGGCTTACGTAAGCGAGTATCTGCGTGCTACCATCCGACAGTTCGGCAAAAACATCACGGAAAAAGGCCCATACACGGCACGAGCCGGACAGCTTGTCCACCTGAAGACCGACTTCCACTTCAAGATGCAAGACACGTCGCATTTAGGAGATGTATTGAAAAACCTCCATCCCACCCCTGCCGTATGCGGAATACCTAAAGCCGACACGTATCAGTTTATCTGCAATGAAGAAGGATACGACCGACAGTATTACTCCGGCATAATAGGTAGATTAAACCCTGCCTCCGACACTCAGCTGTATGTAAACCTGCGCTGTATGCGCATAGACAAACACACGGCTACCTTGTTTGCCGGAAGCGGAATCCTTGCCTCATCGACAGCGGAATCGGAATGGGAAGAGACGTGCGAAAAAATGAATACCATGCAGACCATTCTGTAATAATCAAAGGATAGAACATACATTATTATATAGACGTTATGCTGAAAACAATGTATACCGACAAAAAGAATATACTGCAACTGGTGGTATTGCTCCGTGAGCACGGAATTAAACGCATAGTGCTGTGTCCCGGAAGCCGAGATATACCCATAGTGCAGACCTTGCTCAACATGAGCGAATTTACATGCTACCCAATGACCGATGAACGCAGCGCGGGATTTTTCGCCATCGGACTATCGCTAAGCACGGCTACTCCGGCTGCGGTGGTCTGCACATCGGGCACGGCATTACTGAATCTGCATCCGGCCGTGGCGGAAGCTTTCTATCAGCAGGTGCCGCTGGTTGTTATCTCTGCCGACCGTCCCGGTGCATGGATAGGGCAGATGGATGGACAAACGCTGCCACAACCAGGAGTTTTCGGTACATTGGCTAAGAAATCGGTCAACCTGCCCGAAATACATTCTGAAGAAGATGAGTGGTACTGCAACAGACTGATTAATGAGGCTCTGCTTGAGCTGAATCATCACGGCAAGGGTCCGGTGCATATAAATGTGCCCGTTAGCGAACCCTTCTTCTTGTTGCCCGAAAACCAACTTCCGCAGGCAAGAGTCATCACCCGATATCAAGGGCTGAATGTGTACGACCGCGACTACCAGCCTCTCATAGACCGACTCAACAAGTATCAGCGAAGAATGATGGTGGCAGGACAGATGAATATGATTTACTTGTTCGATAAGCAATACACCAAGCAGCTGTATAAGCACTTTGTGTGGTTATCCGAAAGCATCGGCAATCAGACCGTACCCGGAATGCCTATCCGCAACATCGACCCATTGCTGTGCTCCATGACTCCAGAAGAGCAAGAAAAGATGAAACCCGAACTGCTCATCACCTACGGCGGACATGTTATATCGAAACGCTTAAAGTTATTCCTGCGCAAGCATAAGCCAATAGAGCATTGGCACGTGTCGCTCGACGGTGAAGTGGCGGACTTGTTCGGCTCACTAACTACAGTCATAGAGATGGACCCCTTCGAATTCCTCGAAAAGATAGCGCCACGCATGGAAAACCGTACGCCAACCTATCCGCAGATATGGGAGAAACGTTCCAAATCATTGCCGCAAGCAGGATTTGAGTATTCAGAAATGAGTGTCATAGGCGGAGTGCTTAAAGCCCTCCCCTCTCCGTGCGCACTGCATCTGGCCAACAGTTCCACTGTACGCTACGCACAGTTCTTCAATCTCCCTAACGATGTAGAAGTATTATCCAACAGAGGCACCAACGGCATAGAAGGCTCGCTTTCTACCGCATTAGGCTATGCGGCAACATCAAGCAAGCTGAACTTTATCCTTATAGGCGACCTGAGCTTCTTCTACGATATGAATGCGCTGTGGAACCATAACTACGGAAGCAACATACGTATATTGATGCTGAACAATGGCGGCGGAGAGATATTCCACGCCTTGCCCGGACTGGAGATGAGCGACAATGCGGCACGATACATAACTGCTACGCATCAAGCTTCGGCCAAGGCTTGGGCAGAGGATAGAGGTTTCGAATATCACGCCGTACACAACGAAGAGGAACTTAACGCCGCAATGCCCCGCTTTGCCGACCCATCGATAGGCTCACGCCCCATTCTGATGGAAGCGTTTACAGATAAAGACAGCGACGTGGAGATTCTGAAGAATTTCTATCGCACACTAAAGAACAAACAGTAAAAACAATCATAAAGAATATATATCATGGCAGAAGAAATCAAGACCAGAGAATGGAAAACCATTAAAGAATACCAAGATATTCTTTTCGACTTCTATAATGGCATAGCCAAAATCACGATAAACCGTCCGCGCTATCGCAACGCGTTCACTCCTACCACTACTTCAGAAATTAGCGACGCCTTATATTATTGCCGCGAATGCCAAGACATCAATGTAGTGGTGCTTACCGGAGCCGGCGACAAAGCATTTTGTTCGGGCGGCGACATGCACGTAAAAGGACACGGTGGATATGTAGGAACCGACGGAGTGCCTCGCCTGAATGTGCTCGATGTGCAGAAACAAATCCGCTCTATCCCGAAACCCGTCATCGCTATGGTGAACGGATATGCCATCGGCGGCGGACACGTACTTCACGTGGTGTGCGATTTGACCATCGCTTCAGAAAACGCCATCTTCGGACAGACAGGCCCTCGTGTGGGTAGTTTCGATGCCGGATTCGGCTCGTCTTACCTGGCACGTATAGTAGGTCAGAAAAAAGCTCGCGAAATTTGGTTCCTCTGCCGTAAGTACTCGGCACAAGAAGCTCTTGAAATGGGATTGGTAAACAAGGTAGTTCCGTTTGATAAGTTGGAAGACGAGGTAGTAGAATGGGCTGAAACCATGATGCAACACAGTCCGTTGGCTCTGCGTATGATAAAGGCCGGACTGAACGCTGAACTTGACGGACAAGCCGGAATACAAGAATTGGCAGGCGACGCTACAATGCTGTATTATATGACGGAAGAAGCGCAAGAAGGAGGACACGCTTTCCTTGAAAAACGTAAACCCGACTGGAGCAAATTCCCTAAGATGCCGTAAGATGAGCTTAAAGATTTCAATAATACCACGGACACTGCACTTCAAGCAGCCGGCAGGTACATCACGAGGCGTATATCTCACCCGAAAGGTGTGGTATATATGCCTTGAAGATACCATAAGCGGACAATTCGGCATAGGCGAATGCGCACCGCTGCCTCAACTGAGTTGCGACGATATTCCGCAGTACGAAGAGGTGCTTGCCGCACACTGCCGTGCCGTAGAGAAGAGTGGACAGATAGACTACGAAGCACTGAGAGACTATCCGTCTATGCTGTTCGGACTAGAAACGGCTATGGCGCATCTACGTGCCGGAAGCCTTCATCTCTGGGATACTCCTTTCGCAAGAGGCGAAGAGGGCATCACCATCAACGGACTTATATGGATGGGAAAGTTTGAAGAGATGTATCAGCGCATCGAAGAAAAGTTGAAGGCTGGATTTCACTGCATCAAGCTAAAGATTGGGGCTATCGACTTTGAAAGCGAAATGCAGTTGCTTGAACACATACGTCGGCATTTCACTCCGCAGCAAATCGAGTTGCGAGTAGATGCCAACGGAGCGTTCAGTCCGCAAGATGCGCTCGATAAGCTAAAACGTCTGAGCCAATACAGCCTGCACTCCATAGAACAACCGATACGTGCGGGACAACGGGAAGTCATGGGGCAACTATGCGCTTCGTCACCGCTGCCAATCGCCTTAGACGAAGAACTGATAGGAGTAAACCGCACCGCCGATAAAGAGAGATTGCTCAATACAATACGTCCGCAGTACATCATACTGAAGCCGTCGCTGCACGGAGGCATAAACGGAGCCGAAGAATGGATTCGTCTGGCAGAAGAAAGAAGCATAAGATACTGGATAACCTCGGCATTAGAGTCGAATGTAGGGCTTAATGCAATAGCGCAATGGTGTGCCACACTACCGCTTACAATGCCGCAGGGATTAGGAACCGGCATGTTGTTTACCGACAATATCGACTATCCGATTCATATAGAAGGCGACCGCCTGTGGTTTAACCCCAAAGAACAAGAACCCGATTTTAATACATTACGATGAGTAGATTCATAACCGACATAGCAGAGCAGACCATCACCATAGAAGGACGTACATATACCGCCGACGACGCCACCACATCCGACGAATTGCCTAGCGCACTGCAAACAGCGATGAGAGAGCGATACGGAAAAGACAGCTTCATGGCCGACTTGTCTGATTTCCTTAGCGAATGGTTCAACGGAAAAGATACTATTACCGTATACTCTTCAGGCTCTACCGGCGCACCCAAAGAAATGCAGGTAGAGAAACAACGCATGATGAACAGCGCCGTAATGACAGTTTCGTTCCTCGACCTATACCGCAACGATACGGCACTGCTATGTATGCCGCTACGCTATATAGCAGGAAAAATGGTAGTGGTAAGGGCTTTAGTAGCAGGCCTCAACCTGATAGTGGTAGAACCATGCGGACACCCTATGAGTAAGGTAAAAGAAGCTCCGGCATTTGCAGCTTTGATACCAATGCAGGTATACAATTCTATGCAGAATACAGAAGAAAAAGAAAAGCTGATGGGCATAAAGCAACTCATCATCGGAGGAGGTCCGGTAGACGAAGCATTAAGTAAGGAGCTTTGCGAGTTCCCAAATAAAGTATGGAGCACCTACGGAATGACAGAAACCTTGTCGCACATCGCCCTCCGCAGACTGAACGGCACAGATGCGTCAGAATGGTACACTCCACTTGAAGGCATCACCGTAAGCGCATCGCAAGAAGGGGCGTTGCTGATAGACGCACCGCAGCTAAACGCTGAGCCTCTGCAAACAAATGACTTGGTAGAGTTTAACGCGGCACATCAATTCCGCATACTTGGCAGAAAAGACAATATTATCAATACTGGGGGAGTAAAGGTACAGATAGAGAAAGTAGAAGAGACACTGCGCCCCGTTCTACCCTATCCGTTTATCATCACTTCGGCTCCCGATGCCAAGTTCGGAGAATGTATCGTGATGATTATAGAACTACACCCCGAAAATCATGACGATGTGCATTCCATAATAGAAAATGCAATGGCAACTCTGCCTCCTTACTGGCGACCCAAACGCATTATCACTACCCGATCGTTACCGCTTACCGAAACAGGAAAGCCCGACCGGGCACGCGCCAAACGCATCGCTGTCGACGACTAAAGTTCGTCGGCGCGAATGCCTAAGGCTTGCAATATTCCGAATCCTATCATCTCAAAGCGATAGGCTACTTCGCTTTGAGGCGGATTCATACCAAATACGGTAACGCTGTCTTTACACTTTATCTCTTTAATATAAGTATTGAGTTTATCACCGTATTTATCTTCATCGGCTATCAGCATAAGGCGTTTCACGTCTTTAGACTCGCCTGCCAACTGCATAGACTCAATGAACAATTCTTCGCAAGTAGCCATATCCGACGGCTGGAATGCGTAAAGCGAGAACTCGCCCAACTGACTCTTAAAAGCCACCTCGTGAAGTTCTTTCTCTAAAGCCGACGGAGCGCAAAAACGCAGCTGTCCTCCTTGAGCCTTATCGTATAAGAAAATCACTTGAATCTTATTATCCGCTACCTGAATACCGGCATCCAGAGCCAGGCATTCTAATAATATAGGTAAATCGGCCTTAGGCAATTCTCTATTCACCAACGGGGCGAAATGGTTTATCATATCTACTCCTACCCTGTCAAGATAAGAAACGTCTATCAACATCACATTAGGAGCGAACGGTATTTTTTGTTCCATCATAATTTCAAGAGTGCATTTTTATAAATGAATATCAATGCAAATATAACATTATTATCGAATCGGCTGAAAATAAGCGTAGGCTTTTTAGCTTTTCTGACATTTTGAGCATAATAATGTCAAAATTACCACTTTTAGATATAACAATCTGACTTTTAGTCATATAATGTATACAAAAAGGCAGTGGCATCCCATTTGATTAATTGAAAGTGCAATTCGATAGACAACCGAAAGGCACGGACGGAAGCAAGTTCGGGCCCCCGAAAAGCAGAAGTCTGATGCCCGACGGTTGTTTTTCGCTTTGCATTTATAAATTAAGAATTCACACAAAAACAGGAAGGAGACTATTATATGAACTTTAACAACTTTACAATCAAATCACAGGAGGCAGTGCAAGAAGCGGTGAACTTGGTTCAGAGCCGCGGACAGCAATCTATCGAGCCTGAGCATTTGCTTGCCGGTGTGCTGAAAGTGGGCGAAAACGTTACGAACTTCGTTTTCCAAAAGCTTGGCGTAAACGGACAGCAAATAGAAACTGTGCTCGACCGTCAGATTGCCTCTTTGCCTAAGGTTTCGGGAGGCGAACCCTACCTGAGCCGCGACACTAACGAGGTATTGCAAAAAGCTGTAGAATACTCCAAAGGGTTGGGCGACGAGTATGTTTCACTTGAAGCTATTCTGTTGGCTCTGCTTAACGTGAAGAGTACTGTAGCTACCATTCTGAAAGATGCCGGAATGACCGATAAGGAACTCCGTGCAGCCATCAGCGAACTTAGACAAGGACAAAACGTAACTTCACAATCAAGCGAAGATACTTATCAGAGCCTTAACAAATATGCCGTAAACTTAATAGACGCAGCCCGAAACGGTAAACTCGACCCGGTTATTGGTCGTGATGAAGAGATACGCCGTGTATTGCAGATATTGAGTCGTCGTACCAAGAACAACCCTATATTAATAGGTGAGCCGGGTACAGGTAAAACAGCTATCGTAGAAGGTTTGGCACAACGTATATTGCGTGGCGATGTTCCAGAGAACTTGAAGAACAAACAACTTTATTCGCTCGACATGGGTGCGCTTGTAGCTGGTGCCAAGTATAAAGGCGAATTTGAGGAACGTTTGAAATCAGTCATCAACGAAGTTACCAAGTCGGATGGTAACATTATCCTTTTCATTGATGAGATTCATACACTTGTGGGTGCAGGTAAAGGCGAAGGCGCTATGGATGCCGCCAACATCTTGAAACCGGCATTGGCTCGTGGCGAACTGAGAAGCATCGGTGCTACTACACTCGATGAGTATCAGAAGTATTTCGAAAAGGATAAGGCTTTGGAACGTCGATTCCAGACAGTCATGGTAGACGAGCCTGATACGGCAAGTTCTATCTCTATCTTGCGAGGACTGAAGGAGCGTTACGAGAACCACCATCAGGTGCGTATCAAAGACGAGGCCATCATCGCTGCGGTAGAATTAAGCAACCGTTACATCACCGACCGTTACTTGCCTGATAAAGCTATCGACTTGATGGATGAGGCGGCAGCCAAGTTGCGTATGGAGCGCGACTCACTGCCCGAAGAGATGGATGAAATAGAACGTAAGCTTAAACAGCTTGAGATAGAACGCGAAGCTATTAAGCGCGAAAAAGACGAAGCTAAGTTGGCACAACTCAACAAAGAGATAGCCGACTTGAAGGAGCAGGATGCATCTTACAAGGCTAAATGGCAGAGCGAAAAGGCATTGGTAAATAAGATTCAGGAAAACAAGAAAGAAATAGAGCAACTGAAGTTCGAAGCCGACCGTGCAGAACGTGAAGGCAACTACGGACGTGTAGCCGAGATTCGTTACGGTAAGTTGCAGGCTCTGGAAGCCGAAATCAAGAGCATACAAGACGACCTTAAGAAGAAACAGGGCGACAATGCGATGATTAAGGAAGAGGTTACCGCCGAAGACATTGCCGATGTGGTATCACGTTGGACAGGTATACCGGTAAGCAAGATGCTGCAGAGCGAACGCGAAAAGTTGCTTCATCTGGAAGATGAGTTGCACAAACGTGTGATAGGTCAGGATGAAGCGATAGAAGCCGTAGCCGATGCGGTACGTCGTAGTCGTGCGGGACTTCAAGACCCGAAACGTCCTATCGGTTCGTTCATCTTCCTCGGTACTACTGGTGTAGGTAAGACAGAACTTGCCAAGGCATTGGCAGAATACTTGTTCGATGACGAATCATTGATGACTCGTATCGATATGAGTGAGTACCAAGAGAAGCATACCGTGTCACGTCTTATCGGAGCGCCTCCGGGATACGTTGGCTATGACGAAGGCGGACAACTTACCGAAGCCGTACGTCGTAAACCGTACTCAGTAGTACTGTTCGATGAGATAGAAAAGGCACATCCCGATGTGTTCAACATCCTCTTGCAGGTACTCGACGATGGACGACTGACCGATAACAAGGGTCGTACGGTAAACTTCAAGAATACCATCATCATCATGACTTCTAACTTGGGTAGCGCATATATCCAGAGTCAGTTCGAAAAGATTAATGACAAGAATCATGACGAGATAGTAGAAGAAACGAAGAAAGAGGTAATGAACATGCTGAAGAAGACCATCCGTCCGGAGTTCTTGAACCGTATAGACGAAACCATCATGTTCCAGCCGCTCAACAAGAGCCAGATAGAACAGATTGTTCGCTTACAGATAAACGGCATCAAGAAGATGTTGTCCGACAACGGTGTAACGCTTCAGATGACCGACGAAGCCGTAGACTTCCTCGCTACCGCCGGCTACGATCCGGAATTCGGTGCACGTCCTGTAAAACGTGCCATCCAGCGGTACTTGCTTAATGACTTATCGAAGAAGCTCCTTAGTCAGGAAGTAGACCGCACTAAACCGATTATCGTAGAGCGTGCAGGCGAAGGTTTGAAATTCAGAAATTAAACTGATAACTTCTCATAACAGAATCCCCGACACGGGAGGGAGAATAAAATCTCTCTCCTTGTGTCGGGGATTTTTTTGTATTAACAGAGTCAACCAAAAACACAAAGCTATCACCTCTTTTTTTACATATGTATAATTCATTTACCTGCATCAACAAAACATCAAAGCCTCATCAACCCAAAGCTCACTGTATTTAGCTTTCATAAATCGGCCTCAGAAGCCATTCTGGATGGGGTAAAAAAACAATGCGAGTCACTGAAAAAATAATGCGAATTGCAGCACTGCAATATGCGAATGGACAAGTGAATCATTGCGATGAGTTGATTGATTCATAGCAATGATTTTTCCGTGTTTTTTAAGTATGTTTTTGGTGTTTATAAATCTTACTGTACACCAAGCTTACGCTAGTTCAAATCTTAGAATTAACCACAAGCCACACGCATTGATTCAGCGACCATCTTCAGGATGCTTTCATTTTCTGAATTGCTTGGAAATAGCGGAATATCCGCAGCGTTGGCACAAGGGTTCTACTGCGGTATGGGCAGTGAAACCATCGTAAATGGCGACGGCACGCGGCAACGCGAGAATTTGCTCCAAACTTTGTTCAAACAGATTGCCTAAACGCAAGTCGCCATCATGATCCAGACAGCACGGCACCACAGTCCCGTCGGTCAATACGCCTATCTGATTACGCAAGGCATAGCAGAACACTTCGTCTTCGGCATACGTGTCGTGCTGAAGATCGGGCCACTCAAACATATCGTCGGTTTCTATAAAGAGATTTTCAGCGAGCTTCCAGCCGTTGCTTCTCTCCACCCACGGACTAGGTTGATGAGCAGCTATCAAATTGAGAATTGATTCATTCATACAGTTGTGACCGCCTTCGTTCCAAAGACGCAACACAACGATACATCCACGGCGTGCAGCTTCCTTGGCAAACGCCATCACTTCGCCTATGTATTGTTCTGGGCTTTCCTTTCCGTTTCCTTCATGAGAGTGCAGTGAGACTTGAAGTTTGTATGGCAGGGCATCAAGCATATCGTGGGTGCGCTTAGCAAGTAGAGTACCGTTAGTGGTAAGCACAGGGATAAAACCTTTCTCACGTGCCATCAAAAGAAACTGCGGAAGCAACGGATGAATGAAGGGTTCGCCCATTAGGTGTAAATAAAGAAACTTGACCTTACCCGCTAGTCGGGTGGTCAATATATCAAATTCTTCGAGTGTCATAGTGTGCTTAGCACGTGTGGTCTTAGGACAAAACACACAGCTAAGGTTACATACATTCGTTATCTCAAGATAGCATCGGGTTATCATATTGCAAAGTTTAAGCAGGGCATGTATGGGCTAAACACACCGTACTATGATTTATCATAATGTTTACAAGACAAAGGTAATATTATTTAGTCACACCTATAAACTCTTTCATAGGTTACTTTTCCATATAAAAAATCCGGGCACCTATCTATACGATTATCTCGCAAAGACAGATGCCCGAATTTTATGTCTATTATGATTTTATCCTATTATAACCATTCTTTCATGAAGCCATCCATTTCGTCTGCATGTGCTTCGAGGCTCTGCAAAAGTTTGAACTGAGCTTTAGTACGAACCAAGTTATGTTCAGGATAAGCAATCTTATAATAAGTATCGCCGTTGATATAGTCGGTCAAGAAACGTACAGTCTGCATGTAAGTAAGCAAACGACCGCCGTAAGGCAACAAGCTTGTTTCAAGCGGAGTCAAGAAATTCTTAGCCTTTTCCATATAGCCGCGTGTGTAAGCCTTGAAGATTTCCATGTTTACACCTACATTGTCGAGGTTCTTATCGTCTTCAGCACCTGTGTTTGCAGCGGTACGGATAAAGTCGCCTATATCCGACAATACGAATCCCGGCATTACTGTATCAAGGTCGATAACGCAAAGAACCTTACCGTTCTTACCATCGAACAACATATTGTTTACCTTAGTATCGCAGTGATTAATGTGTTTTTTCAACTTTCCTTCGCGGTACAGACGTTCCTGAACACAGAATGCATCGGCACGTTTTTCAATTTCGCCTACCAAATCCTTAACTTCATCCAGTCTGCCAGCTGCGTTAGCCTTCACTGCATCGTGGAACTGTTCCAAACGGAACTCCATATTGTGGAAGTTAGGGATAGTTTCGCCCAATGTACCTTCAGGAATATCCGACAACATGTGCTGGAAATCGCCGAATGCCTTACCAGCTTCGTACGACAACTCCGGAGTAACTTCTTCGTAGCTCTTGCTGTCTGGGATGAACAAGCTAACACGCCAATAGCTATCGCCATCGAAATAATAAGTCTTGCCATTATCAGCCGGCAAGAAAGTCAATACCTTACGGTCGATATCAGTTTCTCCTTTAGCCTCCAGTTTCTCACGAATATGCTGTGTAACGGTAGCCAAGTTATGCTGCAACATTTCTACATTTGTAAAGATATGGTGGTTGATGCGCTGCAAAACGTATTTTATTTCACCTTTATCTGTTGTAACTTTCAATGTATCGTTGATATGTCCGTTTCCGAAAGGTTCAGCGTTAACAACTTTTTCTGCTAGATCAAAATGACTAAGAATCTGCAATAATTCGTCTTTAGACTTGCTCATAGTATTTTATTTTTTTGTTAGTTTTTTAAATTTCTAATGTTGCAAAGATAATAAGATTCTGAAACAAAGATAAAACAACTCAAAATAATTTGCGATTTGAAATAATAATAATGCCGTTCAATTTCAGTCTGATAAGAATTCAAACAATAGCAATTTGTAAGTAGAAAGCCCAACAAATTCACAAAATCTATTCTACACAAACAAAAATGCTAAATATAAAGCATCGTATTTTAGCATTTCATTCAATTACCGAAAAACAGCTATAATCGGCATTCCAAAAGGCCGTTGCATATACATTCAGAACTTACTCATTATATTATTATACAATAACATCAAATTTATCGGCATCGGCCAAGGCCGGAAAGCGTAGACGAAAATTATCTTGTACGGCTCGCACTATCTTACCTACTGCCATGCCTTCCACATCGTCTTCGCATCGGGCTATGGTCTTTCCGTAAGGACCGATAATGATGCTGCCGCCATCGTAAACGCCTGTATCGTCATTGCCTACACGGTTAGAGCCTATTACGTAGCACTGATTTTCCAAGGCACGGGCTTTAAGCAAGGTATCCCATACATCGCGACGACCACCGGGCCAATTGGCTACGTAGATAATGGCATCGTAATCGCCCTGACATCTTGACCATACAGGGAATCGAAGGTCATAGCACACCTGAAGCAGGAAGCGAAACTCCTTATATTCTACTACCACCCGCTCTGTGCCGCAAGTGTAGACTTTATCTTCGCCTCCAAAGGTGAAAAGGTGACGCTTATCGTAAGTGCGATAAGTGCCATCGGGGAATACAAAGTACATGCGATTGTAATAGCGGCTCGCATCGGATACTGCCACAGTACCTGTAATGGCACAGCTTCGGGCTATGGCTTTACGCCGCATCCAGCTAAGCACTTCTCCCCCATTTGGCAAAGCAACACGCTCGGCATCCATACAGAATCCGGTAGAAAACATTTCGGGCAGCACTATCAGCTCGGCTTCGGCTGGAGCATCGTCTACAATAGAGTCAAGTTTGGCAATATTCGCCTCGATGTCCGCCCAACAAATATCAGTTTGTAAAACAACTACGTTCATAAAGTTCGTTTTTTAATGGCACTAAGGTAATTAAATAATATAACATAGGCGTTAATTGCAAAAACTTTGTTACTTTTGCCACGAAAATGAGTTAATGTTTCTACAATGAACGTATTAGAACTAAGTGAACAGGAAATAATCAGACGCAACAGTCTGAATGAAATGAGAGCGATGGGCATCGACCCGTACCCTGCAGCCGAGTATGTAACCAATGCTTTTTCAACCGATATAAAAGCTGAATTTAAAGACGACGAAGAGCCTCGTCAGGTATCGGTAGCAGGACGTATCATGTCACGCCGCGTAATGGGTAAAGCTTCTTTCGTTGAGCTACAAGACTCAAAAGGACGTATCCAAGTATATATCACCCGCGACGATATTTGCCCGGATGAAAACAAAGACTTATATAATGTAGTATTTAAACGTCTGCTCGACTTGGGCGACTTTATCGGCATTGAAGGATTTGTATTCCGCACTCAGACTGGCGAGGTGTCTATCCACGCTAAGAAGCTGACTGTACTGTCTAAGTCAATCCGCCCGCTTCCTATCGTTAAATATAAAGATGGTGTAGCTTACGATAAGTTCGAAGATCCTGAACTGCGCTACCGCCAACGCTATGTAGACTTGGTAGTGAACGATGGCGTGAAAGATATTTTCTTGAAACGTAACAAGGTATATAATTCAATGCGCGAGTATTTCAACTCAAAGGGTTATATTGAAGTTGAAACTCCTATCCTGCAGGCTATTGCCGGTGGAGCAGCTGCGCGTCCGTTTATTACTCATCATAATGCACTCGACATTCCTTTGTATATGCGTATCGCCAGCGAGTTGTACCTGAAACGCCTTATCGTAGGTGGTTTTGAGGGCGTATACGAAATTGGCAAAAACTTCCGTAACGAAGGTATGGACCGCACTCACAACCCAGAATTTACTTGTATGGAAATATACGTTGCCTACAAAGACTACAACTGGATGATGAAGTTTACTGAAAACATGATTGAAAAGATTTGTCTTGACGTAAACGGCACTACAGAAGTGAAAGTAGGCGACAATATTATCAACTTCAAAGCTCCGTTTAAGCGTGTAACCATGCTTGATTCTATTAAAGAACACACTGGCTACGACTTGACAGACATGAACGAAGAACAGATTCGTGAGGTTTGCAAAAAGCTGAACATGGAGATTGATGATACCATGGGTAAGGGTAAGCTGATTGACGAAATCTTCGGTGAATTCTGCGAAGGTACTTATATTCAGCCTACATTCATCACCGACTATCCTATCGAGATGTCTCCGCTTACCAAGCGTCATCGTAACAACCCTAACCTGACAGAACGTTTTGAGTTGATGGTTAACGGTAAGGAACTTTGTAACGCTTACTCTGAGCTTAACGACCCGATTGACCAGCTGGAACGCTTTGAAGAGCAGATGCGTCTGAGCGAAAAGGGTGACGACGAAGCTATGATTATCGACAAAGACTTTGTTCGCGCTTTGGAATACGGTATGCCTCCTACATCGGGTATGGGTATCGGTATGGACCGTCTGGTTATGCTGATGACTGGACAGAGCACTATTCAGGAAGTATTGTTCTTCCCGCAGATGCGTCCTGAAAAGGTTATCCCGAAGGATGCTCCGACTAAATTCATGGAATTAGGTGTGCCCGAAGAATGGGTGGCTGTGCTGCAGAAGGCTGGCTACAACATGGTGGCAGATATGAAAGAAGTAAATCCGCAGAAGTTGCACATGGACATTTGCGGCATCAATAAAAAATATAAATTAGAGCTGAAAAAACCAACCGTAGACGAAGTAGCTGGCTGGATTGAAAAGATAGGCTAAAATGAAACTACCCGGAAAAATAGCAATAATGGGGGGAGGAAGCTGGGCAACAGCTATCGCTAAGATAGTGCTGAACCAAGCGGAATCGATAAACTGGTATATGCGCCGAGACGACAGAATTGAAGAATTCAAGCGTCTGGGCCATAACCCGGCTTACCTGACGAGCGTGCGCTTTGACTTGAAGCGTATCAATTTCTCGTCGGATATAAATAAGGTGGTGAAAGAGTCGGATACGCTGATATTCGTTACTCCGTCGCCATACTTGAAAGCTCACCTCAAAAAGCTGAAAACAAAACTTAAGGATAAGTTCATCATCACGGCAATCAAAGGTATTGTGCCCGACGAAAACTTGATTGTTTCGGACTACTTCAATAAAATGTATGGGGTGCCCGAAGAGAACATCGCTGTTCTGGCTGGTCCGTGCCATGCAGAAGAAGTGGCGCTGGAACGCCTATCGTATCTTACTATAGGATGCAAGGACATCGATAAGGCTCGTATCTTTGCCCGTTTGCTGTCGAATCATTTTATCAAAACTTCGGTAAACACCGACGTTGCTGGTATAGAATATGCATCGGTACTGAAGAATGTGTATGCCATAGCTGCCGGAATATGCAGCGGACTAAAGTATGGCGACAACTTCCAGGCAGTACTGGTATCTAATGCCCTGCAAGAGATGAACCGATTCCTTGATACCGTACATCCGCTTAACAGATGCACCAACGACTCGGCTTATCTGGGCGACTTGCTGGTGACATCGTACTCTAACTTTAGCCGTAACCGTGTGTTCGGAACCATGATTGGCAAAGGATACTCTGTAAAAAGCGCACAGATAGAGATGGAGATGATAGCCGAAGGATATTACGGAACTAAATGTATTAAAGAACTGAATAAGCATCTGCATGTTAATATGCCTATCGTCGATGCGGTATACAATATTCTGTATGAACGTATATCGCCGATGATTGAGATTAAATTACTGACAGATTCTTTCAGATAATTATTAATAATATGGAGAATATCAAACTTAACATCGAAAAGTCTCTGGAGTTTATCTCTAAAGACGTGTTAGCTTCTTATGCACAGAAAGTCAACGAGTGCATGGAAACTCTTGAAAAAGGAACAGGACTTGGCAACGATTTCTTGGGATGGTTGCACTTGCCGTCTTCTATCACTAAAGAACACTTAGAAGACCTGAAGGCTACAGCTCAGACTCTTAGAGAGAACTGTGAAGTAGTGGTTGTAGCAGGTATCGGTGGTAGTTACCTTGGTGCACGCGCCGTTATCGAAGCTATGTCGGACAGCTTCTTGTGGCTGAAGGAAAAGAAAGCCGGACAGCCGGTGATTATCTTTGCAGGTCACAACATCAGCGAAGATTATCTGTATGAACTGACTGATTTCTTAAAGGACAAAAAGTTTGGTGTTATCAATATATCTAAATCGGGTACTACTACCGAAACTGCTCTTGCATTCCGTTTGCTGAGAGAACAGTGCGAACGCCAGAGAGGCAAAGAAATGGCTCGCAAGGTAATTGTAGCTGTAACCGATGCCAAGAAGGGTGCTGCACGTGTAACCGCTGATAAGGAAGGTTACAAGTCGTTTATCATTCCTGATAATGTAGGTGGTCGTTTCTCTGTTCTTACTCCGGTAGGTTTGCTTCCGATAGCAGTAGCTGGTGTAGACATTGACCAGCTTGTAGAAGGTGCACGTACAATGGAAACTGCTTGCGCAGCAACAGAAATCACTGAAAACCCGGCAGCTATGTATGCAGCCGTAAGAAACGAACTGTACAGAAACGGCAAGAAGATTGAAATCTTGGTAAACTTCCAGCCTAAACTGCACTACTTCATGGAATGGTGGAAGCAGTTGTTCGGTGAATCAGAAGGTAAAGATGGTAAGGGTATTTATCCTAGCTCTGTAGACTTCTCTACCGACCTTCACTCTATGGGTCAGTGGATTCAGGAAGGCGAACGTACTATCTACGAAACAGTTATCTCTGTAGAAACTCCTAACCACGAACTGCGTGTTCCTACCGACGAAGAAAACTTAGACGGTTTGAACTTCTTGGCAGGCAAACGTGTAGACGAGGTTAACAAGATGGCAGAACTGGGTACTCAGTTGGCTCACGTAGACGGCGGTGTACCTAACATGCGCGTAAGCGTACCTAAGTTGAACGAATTCTACTTGGGTCAGCTTATCTACTTCTTCGAAAAAGCTTGTGGTATTAGCGGATACTTGCTCGAAGTAAATCCGTTCAACCAGCCGGGAGTTGAAGCATACAAGAAGAACATGTTTGCTCTGCTCAACAAGCCTGGATACGAAGAGGCTTCTAAAGCTATTCAGGAAAGACTGAAGAAATAATCTTTTAGACTAAAATATATAGCGCAGAAACACACGTAGTCCAGTATGTGGGCGATGGTGTTTCTGCGCTTATTTTTAAATTACACTACACATAACAATGTTCAAAGAGGCAATTCAGAATTATCTGCAAAAGAACCAACACGACAAACTTAACCTGAAGGCGGTACTGTTTGATATGGATGGAGTTCTATTCGACTCTATGAAGAATCATGCTACTGCATGGCACGAGGCGATGAAACAGTATGGCATGCACTTGAGCCGCGAAGAGGCCTACATGCACGAGGGCCGTACGGGTGCTTCTACTATCAATATAGTAAGCCAACGACAAAGAAATCACGAGGCTACCGATGAGGAGGTGAAGATGATTTATCAAACTAAGAGTGATATTTTTAACTCGCTGCCTACCGCAGAACGTATGCCAGGGGCTTATGAGTTGCTGAAACATGTAAAGGCCGACGGACTGACTCCGGTGGTAGTAACCGGCTCGGGACAGTTGTCGCTATTAGACAGACTGAACCATAATTTCCCTGATATCTTCAAGGCGGAGCTGATGGTTACAGCCTTCGATGTAAAGTATGGCAAGCCAAATCCAGAGCCTTACTTAATGGGACTGCAAAAGGCTGGCATCAAACCTAATGAAGCCATAGTAGTAGAAAACGCCCCGCTTGGTGTACGAGCAGGTGTAGCAGCAGGCATCTTTACAGTAGCACTAAACACTGGTCCTCTACCCGACGAAGCTCTCACCTCGGAAGGTGCAAACTTGTTATTCTCATCGATGAATGATTTCGAAGCCAACTGGGAAGCATTTTTTCAGGCTACTCGCTCTATATAATAAGGAGTACAACACTAATTATATTCAGCCGCCATACGGAGACTCCGATGACGGCTTTTTTCATGCTTATATTCTATAAGAGAACGAAAACATGACGTAGCTTCCTACCTTACGGCGATAATTCTCATAGAATCCTGTAGAAGAAGCAGAACCGTAGTAATCCTTACATTGGTTTAATATATCAACCCACTCTACCTCTACGCGAGCCTTTTTCTGCTTAAGGAACTTGTACGACAAACTCATATTCCAAACCACCTCATTACGATTCTCGCTACTGATACCGGTACCGCTACGCAATACATACAACGCATCCGACTTAAAACCAAAGCCCAACGGAAGTTTCAAGTTGGTTTCGGCATTCACACGATAAATACGGTTGTAGCTCTTGATGTTCTGCAGCGAGTTATCAGAACTCTGAAACGTCCAGAATGCACCAAGTAAGATTTCTCCCCACTGCGGCATATAACTAGTTCGCAGACTGCTATTGAACGCAAGCGAACGGGTATTAGTCTTCTCAGTACCGTCTTTCATAGTGCCGTTGGCAGTAAGCGAAACATTATTATCCAACGAGCCGCCTCCGGATACATACGTACGGAACTGTCCGAAGCGCCTTTCGTAGCTGGCGTTTCCATTCACCCCCCAATCGCCGTTGACGTTCATCGGATAAGTTTCGCTTCCTCCAGTTTCGGTATTGTAAAACACAGCCTGCGATATCGAGTTGAAAGTTTGCCTGAAAGAGGCATTGGCGGTAATTCCTTTCTCCATGGAATTGAACGTAAAATTCAACGAGTGAGAATATGATGTCTTCAGGTTGGGATTACTATGTATAATGTTAAGCGGCGAACTATAGTCGGTAGCAGCTACAAGACTACTCAAATCGGGTTGCTGAGTGTATCCAGAATACATCAGTTGCAGATAGAAATTATCCGGAGTATAGCTGAACGACACCGATGGCATCCATGAAGTCTGCACGGCTGTGGTATCCGCCATATGACTACCAGTACGGCTTTGGATAGAACGACGATCGGGCGACATATCCATACGTACCGACAAATTTGTATTAGAGCCGTTATAATCGTACCCAACTGTCACCGTATGCTGCAAACGCCCACTGCGGTTGCGACTGTATAAACTATCAATTTCATGTTGCTCGCACCCCTGTGGCAGGAAGCCGATGGGAGCATCCGATGAAGAGAAAGACGACAAATCATACGTGTTACCGTCTTGTTTTTCACGAGTCTTAGAAATGCTATAGCCCAGCTGCAACTGGTTTTTCGGTGTTATAAAGAAGGTATACGCCAACTGTGCACTGTAATTCAGCGTAGAAGTGGGCGAGTTTATATATTGTTTCCTGTAATCGGTAGAATCGACCCCCATGCTATTTTTCAATCGATAATAATAGGTAGAAGCATCTGTGTAATTATCAGCCTTAGCGGTATTATGCATCGCCGAAAGTGTAAGGCTTATATTATCGCCACGTTCGGTCAACGTACGGACTACGTTTCCCATAACATTGAGCGAATTATCTTTTCGCTTACCAAACTGCTTATTTTCGCCGTAGTTAATCTTGCTATCCGATGAGAGGCGATCGAAATCGGCAAACGGATTCGTTATATCCACAGTAGGCATCATATCGAACGAAGCGGAACGATTGCCTCCTTCATTCTCAGAATCGGAAGTATTGCCATAAACATTAAAAGTGACGGAAGTTTTAGAATCCGGACGCCACGTAAACTGTGCGCTACCGCCTATGGTCTTACCCTTCGATTTATTTTCATTTTCGGAAATACTGTAGCGATTGCCACTTGTTTGGTACAATTCAGTTCGTGAAGTCGACAAGTTCCCCGCATGGTTATACGAATAATTTCCGGTAACCGACCAATCAAACTTCTCACCGGCAGATTGTGAAATCGCCGCTGTCAAATCACGATGAATATTCCCCGGATAATCAGAATCGATGTAACGGTTGGTACTTCTGCCTATAACCGCCACATTGCTGCCTTGCTGTTCAAAGCGCATCAATCTCAAGCTCAAGTCTTTTTTACTGGCGGCACCAGCTCCTACCCCAGCCTCACCCACAAGCATGCCATTCATATCCGACTTTGTCTCTACATCGAGCACATAATTTTTCTTATTGCCACGACGCATTCCGGTTGCTCGCTCGGCTTCGGTACGCCTATCGTACACTTTCACCCTACGGATTATTCCAATTGGCAGATTTGTAAGAGCCAGTTTCTTATCGCCCCCGAAAAGGTCTTGACCGTTTATCAAAATGCTGTTTATGACATGACCGTTATACTTTATAATCTGAGTTTCAGGATCGTAATCTAGTCCAGGAATGCGTTTTATCAATGCCTCCAGATACTCGTCTTGCGGCACTCTATATGCAGCTACGTTATATATTGTAGAGTCTTTTCTCTGCACTACCGGGCGCATATCAGCCTTCACCACCACTCCGTCAAGCTTTAAAGCCTCGGCCTTTAGGCAGATACGTCCCAAGTTGATGCTATCTTTCTTAGTATTGAGCAGTGCCGTAAAAGGCTCATATCCCAAGAATGAAGCGCGAAGCAGATACGATGTATGCGGCTTACGCGTATAGTTAAGCCTGAAAGAGCCATCGGTTTTAGTCACCGTGCCACGCACCAAAGCAGAGTCGGGCAATGACAGAACAGTAACCTCGGCATACGGCAAAGCATCATCGGCCTGCTCTTCTACAGTGAACAGCTTACCAGTAACCGTCTGCCGCTGAGCACAGACCGTAGCCAGCGACAACAGCGAGAATATGACTGTCAGTATATAAAATCTCATTCTTCTATAGTCTACACATTATATATATAGCTCAAAGGTACGGATAATATCGGAATAGCCAATACACACGAAACCTAATATAACAGAGCGAACGATGCACAAGAAACACAAACGCGACAATACTGACGGCTTTTTACGGGAAACAAGAAACGTTTGTCAGCACTTTAAGACAAAATGTCAGTACAATAAAACATCAAAAGATTTCGGCACGGCCATTTTTATTGTGGCACACGGTTTGTTTAATATCAGGCGTAACGCTTCGGTGTTACAAAGATTATAAATAATAAATTCGAAAATAAAAATAAAAAAAGATACAATTATGGGAAAGATTATTGGTATTGACTTAGGAACTACAAACTCATGTGTAGCAGTATTTGAAGGTA
>ENA-ORNF01000517-ORNF01000517.1-human-gut-metagenome-genome-assembly--contig:-NODE-517-length-39473-cov-8.157365_pt1 | contig 39473 bp, 45 predicted proteins | sample MGYA00242110_ERZ509012 | MGnify/ENA primary metagenome ERZ509012 (study PRJEB26280, sample SAMEA2338714) | human gut metagenome | biome: human gut; feature: human-associated habitat; material: faeces...
ATTTTTAATTATATATCATAATATCGAATAAATAAAAAATAAATTAAAATTTAGGGGATTTATATTTATGAATAAAAATTTAGAATCATTAAAACTAACAAAGGAAAATATTAAACCAATAAAGATGGCTGTTAAGAGATTATTCGGATTAACTGATGAAGATTTAGAATATAGAAAGTTCTTTATAGAAACTAAAGAACCAACTAAAGCAAAAGATATAGTCATTACAAACGACTACAGAGATAGTGAGTGTGCTGGTATGTTGGACGGAAAAAAATATGTAACTTTCTATTTCTGTAATAAAGATTTTACAGCAATAGAAGATGAAGACACTATCCATGCTCAGATTATTGATGAACATGCTTATTACGATGAAAGTGGAAATTTACTTACAGGATACGATGAAGATGAAGATTATATGATAGATAGATATTCAAATAAATATAATGTAGATTTAAATAACAAAATATTCATAGTATTATACGAATATTTTGATTTTAATGAGATAGGTGATTATGTAGCAGAAATCTATCCATTAATCTAAAAAGATAAATAAAGGTATATACCATTTGGTATATACCTTTATTTTTTTTCTTTTTTTTAATAACTAACTGTGATTTTATAATTAGTTAAACCTGAAGTATTTTTAGCTATATATAATGTGTATGGAATATCTTGAGTTGTATGTGTTCCATGACTTATTAACATATCCACTCTATCAAGAGAAGAAGTAATGTCAAAATATGCAGTCATAGTAGCAGTAACATTTCCAGGTATCATTATATAATATCTATTTCCAGCAGGTTGTGTTATAGTAATATCAAATGTCTTCTCATCAGTTAATACCTTATTAGTTTTCATTCCTTCAACTGTAGGAGTATCTGTTAAATTGATAGAAGCTAAATCTTTTGTAGTAGAACCATAGAATATTGGTAATACATATTTAATACTACATTCTTTAACAAAATCCCTTGACATGACTTCATCTGATACTCTAACTGTAAATTTGGTATCTGCAGTTATTGTACCATTATAAGTATAAGTGTATACTTTGTTAGGATCTTCCTTATCAATGGTTTGAGTATCTAATACAAGACCATCTTTATCAATAAATTCTATTGTAGTTAAATTATATTTTCCTTTTATAGGTTTTGCTGATATTGTTATATTATTTATAACCCCTGTTGATGAATACATTTCATTAATAATATCTTTGTCAGTGTTAACCTCACAAGATATAGTACTTTCAGGATTTAATAAAGTATTTAAAATATCAGATATACTAGCATTTGTATATTCATCCCCTGCTTTTACACCTTCAAGGTCTATAGATGATTTAACATTAACCACAGGATCTATTTCAAGTGTTGTAGTATTATCAACATCGTCGTTAGTTACTTTAACACCTTTTAATATTATTTTATTTTTTACAGGGATTGGTTCCTCCTTAGGAAGTAAAGTATCAGGATCTATAACCTCATATACTACTTCTTGAGCAGATCTAACTTCATTAAATGTATTACTTGGATCGTCAGTATTCTTTTTAGCTCCAATTAATTTAATTTTAGATACTGGTGTTTCAACTACATTAATAATACCAGGATCTGATACATCTGGAACTTCAATATCTTCTACAACTTCAACCCCAGAACCACCATTAAAAGGAACAAAGTTAACGTCTTCAATACCATCTTGAAAGATATATTCTTTTTTTTCATCAAGTAAATATATCTTTAATCCTATGAATCTAGCAGACTTATCTAATGTTAAAGCTTCAGCCTTGTTATTAGCAATACTTTTTGCATCTAAAGGGGCACTACCATTATTAAGCAAACTAAAAGGAACTTGTGTACCTTGTGGATAAGCCATTATTCTTCACCTTCTTTCGCTTGAGCAATGTAATCCTCATCAGACATTTCATAGTCTTTACCGTGTATAACTGAGTATGGAATAATTCTGACAGTTCCAGAATCTACATATAAATAGTATCCTTCACATAGATTTGTTATGTCCCTTAATAATATTCCATATCTTTTTATTCTGTTTTTGTCTATTGTGGTAAGATTAAATTCATTCATTTATGAACACCTCCTACCTAAAATGAAATTTTAATTTGTTTATCTTTTAAATTACTATCTTGAATAGCAACCCAAACATTATAAACAACTGTTTTCCCATCATTACCAATAAAATTTATTTGTGTCTTCTCAAACATAGATACATATTCAAAATTTAAATCAGTGTCTTTAATTGATTTAATATCACCATAACTAGCAGGAGCAGCAAAGCACATTCTACCGTTATTAATAGCATCACCAACAGTATAAGCAACTGTTATACCAGCGGTTGGTTTTAAAACTATATGTTTTTCACAAGCTGTAACTAGACTTTCTGTAACCGTAGCTGTAGTTGTTCCTGTTCCAACATCTCCATGATACATAGGATATACAAAATTATATTTTAAAGATTGACTACCATTATTACTCTTAGAGTCATTAGAAGAAAATTTATAAGTTGTAGTATCACTTATGGTTTCAGACATAGCATATGTTTTACTGCCTGTAGATAAATCAGGACCAGCAATATTTGTAATTGTACTAGTCCCACCCTCTGGAGTTACTTCCCATTTAGCACTAGCTATATCGTAATCCATTTTTGTTACAGCTGCTGAAAGATTAACTGTGATGTTATCTCCCTTTTCTCTTATAACTGTAGCTGAAGGACTACTTGTTAATACAACTTTAGGACCATTGACCTTATATAATAAAGCTGTCCACATTTGTTGATTAGTCTTGTTAGTAAAGACATCCCCAACCTTTATATTACCTGCTGCCACATTAGCATTAACTGTTATAGTTCCACCATCAGAACCGCCACCAGTCAATGGTATTTTAGTACCATTATCAAGAATTAATGATGCAGTATTAGTTGTTGTATCTATATCAATACCATCTATCACACCGGATTTATCTTTTACCAGAATATCTTCTAATATATTTCCATCAGGTGTTTCAACACCTCTAGTATCAATTCTTTTGATATTTCCCTTTCTATCAAAAATAAAAGTACCCATTGATCTCACTCCTTTCCTATTATAGAAACCTTATTACAATGTTGAAAGGTAGATATATGGTAGTTTAGTAAAATTAGTATTTTTATAGAACTAAATTATATATTATATTTTTGAATATAAAATAAAATCATAGGAGTGTGTTATTATGAGAGAATCAATAAGAGTTCGAGTATACGAATCATTACGTATGAATGGGTCAGTAGATGAAGCTGCGATAAGGATATCAAGGGGTTTATCTAAGAGAATTGGTATAACAGGATGTGATAGAGCTGCATATGTTGATAATCATGAAAATATCGAAATTATTCCGTTAAACCAAAGAGTTGAAAATTATAGTAATGGAATTATATCAGAAATAGCGCACACACCAGAATATGGATATACACAGATATACATTCCAAGACAATTATTTCGTAGATTAAATATAACAAGAAATACAGACTCATCAATCATAATATGTGATGGGGTTCGTTTATTTATTGAAACAGATTCTGGATATATTAGAGTAAATAAACAAGACGATCCTACAAGTGATGGATGTGATTTCTGTGGTGGATTTGCACAAACTTTTGAAAATGGATTTTGGGTTTGTAATAGGTGCTTAAAATTATTAAGGACTCAAAAATAAATATTATAACTGCATTAATGAATAAAATTAATTAAAAAAATTATAGGGGTGTGATATTATGAATAAAAAGATAACTATACTTACTCAAAATGAAAAGAAGGAATTACTTACAATTTCTAATTGGTTAGGGCTAAATGCTGATGAATTTAATAGACTAGAGAAAAAATACCTTGAAATACTTAATGAATCTGATGAAGGGAGTACATTATATGAAAATATAGATAAATTATTAGAAAATATCGTTGAAGAATTAGGTGATAAATTATTCGAATACAGTGATGAAAAAGACGAAGAAAAGGTATTTAACGATAACGTAGGAATAGAGTTATTCTTTCTTAAAACTGGGTTACAAGAATTAGGTCTACCAGATGATGAAATAACTGAAGCTTTAGATGTTTTAAGAGATAAAGTAAAAGAAGCTTGTGAAAGAATTCCTTATGAAGGTGTATTAGACATATTACATGAAACTTCAATGGGTCTGTTAAAATATTATAAAAATAAAAAATAAATTTAAATAAATTTTTAAATAATGGGGGTTTATTTATTATGAAAATAAGAGGAAAATTAGAAACTATAAATAATGGTAGAGGAACAGGGTGTACATTTAGACTAATCGTACCATATGATTTTGGTACATTAACTAATCTTAATAATGCAAAGAAAGTTGGATTCATTGTTGATGGTGATAAAATTATCATCATACCGATGAAAGAATTAGATGATGTTGATAGATATGAATATGTAAGAAAAGTTTCATATAATTGTCAACCTAGATTTGTAATTCCTAAACCACTAGCAACAGAGTTTTTAAATTTAGATAAAAAATCTAAATACATTTCAATGGAATATATAGATGGTGTTATATATTTATATAATGACATTGAAGATGATTATATTGACGATGAATATGAGGAAAAAGAACACAAATGTATTATATGTGGTTCTAGTAATGCTAACTACACATTTAATAATAAACACATTTGTGAAGAATGTGTTGATTATATTGTTAGGTTTAGAAAAGCTATAAAGATTCTTAAAGAAATATAGTGTTTTTATGGAGGGGTATTTATTAATGAAAATAGAATGTAGAATATCAAGAATTTATGGACCAGGTAGAACTAGTCATAGAGTTAGAATAACTATTCCTAGAGGAATTGAAATATTTAATGGGTTTAAGAAATGTGCATTCATTTATAATAATACAACAGAAAAAATTAATATTATACCTACTATGCATGGAAGCATATATTTAAATGTACGAACAATCGATAGAAGTAAAGGTGTTACGAGAATAACTATTCCTGGTATTTTTGTAAAGAGGTTAAATATAAAATTAACCTCTCGCTTTATTACATTAGAAATAGATAAAAATAATGAAATAACTATTAATCCTGTTGTAACAGGATATAATTGCATTATATGTGGAAAATTTGTTGATAGTGATATAAAACCAATTAAATATGGAAAATATTTATGCGGTGAATGTATTAGTTTTATAAAGAATTTATAAGGGGTGAGATTATTGTTTATTATTGTTATATTATGTATCATAATATTAATATTGATGTATAATTTAAAATAATTTTATTACATGGAGGATATAATATATGTTTAAAAAAATAATTATTAATAAATATGGAAACGAAAGATCTCATTGTTCTAATTTTATTATAATACCAACTCGTTACGCGACATTACTAAACGCTAGAAAACAATTAGTAGGATTTAGAAAATTAGGTCCTATAATAGAATGTACATTACTTACAGATGATGACGATCAATCAAAATATACATGTATACATCATATTAGTCAAAGTAGAAATCGAGAAATAGGTGAGATAACTATTGCTATTCCAAAACGATATTTAACAACACTCAATGTTACAAAAAATAAACAATTTATACTAATTGATTTTAGTATAACCAAAGATAGTTCAGTAATATTATTAAAGAAAGCACAATAAGGAATTACTTATAGGTATAAATAGATTTTTATAGGGGGAATGTTATGTTAAAAAATATAAAAATTTCAATAACTAAATTACAAAACAAATCAGGGAGTTCATCACTCAGAGCAAATATTACATCAGAATTATCATTATTATTTAATCCAAATAGGTATCACGTAATTACTTTTAATGTAAAGAATAATGTAGTAGAAATCATACCAACAGCAAAAGTTTCTTCTAACGCATTAACTAGAACTTATTGTTATAGTAAATTCAGTTATAGTGCACAATTTACTATACCAAAAGAAATCATAAAATTAATAAACCCTATAGATGAATTTCATCAAATAAATATGTTATTTGATGAAAGTAATAATAAGTTAATAATAAAGAAGCATGACCAGGTTTGTGCTCTGTGCTATAATAAATGTGATGAAGATAGTATTGAAGTTAATGGTAACCTAGTATGTAGTAAATGTGTGTATGAAATAAGAAAGGGAGCCTAATTATAAAAAAGAAAAAGAAAATGATTTATCATTTTCTTTTTTTATAAAAATTTTAATTATATATTATATAAATATAAAATAAATAAGGAGGTAACAGAAAATTAACATAAATAATTAGAGAGTGAGTGATGTAAACCATGACAAGTGCAATTTTAATTGAAGATGAAATTAAACCTGTCAAAAAACAACCAAAATTATTAAAACATCAGTTTACTAAAGAATGGAAAGCTTATCAACTTAAACAGCTTTCATTAATGTATCCTGAAGTAAGTGAATCAGATTTATCTGATTTATTAGATGAACAGATTGAAAAAAGAATGATTAACCCAAGTTGTTCATTACACAATAATTATCTTAATAGATATCAAAAAACTAATCTATTAACATTTGTAGATTGGGTTAAAGAAACAAAACCTATTATTAGTGGTTTTGGATGTTTGTATAAAAATCAAGATCAAGCATTTTCACCAGAAGCAGCATTACTTGGAATATTTATGGATCAGAGGAATGAATACAAAAGTCAGTTAAAGAAATATGATAGATTAACATATGAATATGCAATGTTCGATAGATTTCAAATGGTTGAAAAAATATCAGCTAATAGTATGTACGGAGCTGGAGGTTGTCCGACTTTTAAATCATTTAATCTATATACTGCAAGTTCTACAACATCAACAGGTCAGTTATTAATATCAACTGCTCAAGCATGTTTTGAATATTTCTTATCTAACAATAATCCTTTTAGAAGTTATTCAGAATGTCAGCAATATATTGAAAATATAACTACAGAGAAATTTAATTTAAGTAATGGAATAATTCCTAATATATCAATTAAGCGTTGTTTTGAACGTTTAAAAAGTATGTTTGCTGAAGATGTTTATAAGGAAGAATATGATATTCTTATTTATAGAACATTAAAAGCACTACCACAAAATATGATAAACAGAATTTACTTTAAGAATAATTTATATGAGTTCTGTAGATTACCTAAACCAAAAAAGATAATAATTGATATGTTGGAAAAGGTTAATGATCCTAATAGTGTTAAAAATCCAAGACCCAGTGTTAATATAGATCCTAAAGGTAAAGGTGATGTATGGGAATTTACCAATGCTGGGGATCCACCAAAGAATATTCAAAAAGATCTTGAAGATTTTTGGACTCTATTAAAAGAATTTGTATTATATAATTATTTCGTTTGGGATAGAATTGATAGACAAAAACATCAAAAAAGACAAACTGTTGTAGCATTAGATACAGATTCAAATATTTTAACTATAACTCCTTGGATGGAATTATGTGAGGAATTATCTAAAGATAATGAAAAAATACTAAATAAAGATAAAGGGACTATGTATTATGCTGAAGTAAATATAATGGCATATCAATTAACACATGTTATTGCTGAAGCAATGTACCATTTTACAACAGTTGCGAATTATCTCGAAAGATATAAACCAAGGATAAAAATGAAAAATGAATTCCTATTTAACGTAATGGTTATTTGTGATACTAAGAAGAGATATATTTCAACACAACTTCTTAGAGAAGGAGAATTATTAGTACCACCTAAGCCAGATGTTAAAGGATTAGATTTTATTAAATCAACTACTTCATTAGATGTAAAAAATAAGTTTATGGACATCATAGATAGGAACATTTATTCTTTGAAATATGATGTACATCAAACTTTACGAGATATAATGAATATGGAAAATGAAATCATTGAATCATTACGAAATGGTGAAAGAAAATATTCAACACCTGCTAAAGTTAATGATATGGAATCTTATAAGTTCCCATATAGAATACCTGGTATGAGAGGAACTATTTTCTGGGATATAGCATACCCACAAAAAGAAATACAGTTACCTACAGAATTAGATGTATTTAAAGTTAATCTAACTACAGAAGAACAATTAGAATCAGTTAAACAATATGATGAAGAGGTTTATAATAGATTGCTTGAAGGAGTATTTCATAGTGGTAATCCGGATTTGTATAAGAGAGGAATTAATGTTATAGCAATACCAAGAGGGGAAGATGTTCCTGATTGGGTTATTCAAGCAATCGATACAACCACTATATCAAAAGATATAATTAGTAAGTTCTTCCCAGTATTAGATTCATTAAGAATACAAATATTTGGGAATAAAGATTATTATTCAAATATAATACAACTTTAAGATAAAGGTATATCCTTTATCTTTTTATTTTTGAAAGGAAGCGATTAAAAATGTCTAATTTTAGAACTAGTAAAAATGATAGTAATTTAAAGAGGATATTATGTGCATTTCTAAATAGTGCAATTAGAGATGGGTATATACCTGAAATAGAAAAAATAAATTCAATAATGATTAGTCCATTATACGATATCAATAACGGTGTATATATTAAATTGAGAATAACTGAACGGATGGAATCAGGATTCTTAAAGAATTATGATATTGATTTTTTACCAGAAGTTTTATTAGAGAAAGTATACGGAGCTAATATAAAAAATGTTTCATATTTATGTAGAGAAATACTTATGGAAAATAAAGATAAAAATTAACTATGATCCAGATTTTTAATTATATATTATAAAAGAGTATAATATGATAGGAGGGATTTAAATGGTTATATTAGCAGGATTTCCCAGAAGAGGAATTGTAATGACTTCAGAAGAATTTAAAAAGTTTATAGAAGAAAGTAATAAGAATGTAATAACAAAAGAATTTTTAAAAGAATGTGAAGAGGCTAGTAAAATACTTAAGAAAGAATAAAATTTTTGGAGGGATTTATTCATGGATTTTGGAGGAAGAAACGTGGTGTTTAAAGCATTAGTGGGTTCACATAATTATAATCTAAATACATCTGACAGCGATAAAGATTATAAATTATTTGTATTTCCTACTTTAGATGATTTATATTTTAATAAATCATTTAATATAACTAAAATAGGAGAAGATGTTGATTACGATGTTCATGATATTAGAAAATGTGCTAATTTATGGTATAAGTCTAATGTAAATTTTCTAGAAGTTTTATTTACTGAAGAATTTTCATTTGGACCTTTTATGTCTGATAAAAATAAAGAATTAATAAATGAACTTTTAAATATGAAAAATGATATCGCTAGAATGAATTTAAAATATCTTTACGATGCATGTATTGGTATGTATTATACTAAGACTAAGTATTTAGAAAAAGGAACTGAAGGGACACAACATCTTGTAGAAAAATACGGATATGATACTAAACAGGCATTGCATGCACAAAGGATATTAGATTTTCTAGAAAGATTTTATTTTACTAGGTTTTCTGATTTTAAGAAATCTATATGGTATGATGATGATGACCCTATGAGAGTGGAATTACTAGATATTAAAAATGGAAAATATACTTTAGAAGAATATAAAAGTATATCTAACACAAAATTAAATCATATAACAACAAATTATGGTCATATTTATAGAAGTATATTTACTAATGAAGATACAAATAGCAGAGTGATTTCTATTTTAAAGGAGCTTGTAAGAATAAATATATAAAAATTATTATTTTACTACACCAATAACAGTGTAATAATCTTATTTTGATATAGGAGGATTTATGAAAAAAGAAGAATTTAGAAATAAATTTATAAGTTATATGGATGAAATAGAAGAATATTTATCTAAATACAGATATACAAAATATGATGAATTCCATTTGTGTGTTATTTTAGGTAATATAGAAACATGCTTTAAACAATGTCTTATTAAAGAAGGTATAAAAAATTATAATGATTTTTCCATTGGGTTAACATCCAAAGTAGATTATAATATTGACACTGGGAAGGAAACCAAAGATGGAATTATTCAAGTAGAATTTTATTATAAAGAAAAATTGATAAGAACATTAGATGAATTAATGGATTTATTATTTCCAGATGTATCATCTATAGAAATAAAAGTAAATTTAAAGGAGGATTTGTAATGGCATATTCAAATCAAAATAATGGTCAAGACAGAGCAAAGGAGAATTTTAATACTGATGGTTTAAGATTTTATAATCAAGGAGGAGAACCTTATGCAAGTACACTTAAGTTATCTTCATGGAATGATTTTATTAAGTTAACAATAAATCCAGTGTTACCTGCAGATCAAAGAACTGAAGGTAGTAATGTATTCGATTATTCAGTATCTATGGCAACTGCTTTAACAACTGAAAGAGTTGTTCTTTTATTAAAGGCAATTAAAGCAGAAATCATACCAGCTTTAGAAGAAGGAAGATCAGCATCAGTAGCAGTTAATGTTGCCAAGGTTAATAGGGTCGGTGTTATGACAAACGGAGTTGCAGTTTGTTTAATGATTTATAGAAATATAGATCCACAAACTAATTTACCTGAAGAGAAATTCGGATATATTTTTAACAATGATTCATATATATCCGATTATAACGAATCCGATGGAACCACAGGTGGAGCTAAAGTTGTAACTTCTGAATTTAATGCACTCGTTGTATTCTTAGAAGAATCAGTTAAAGCTGCAACAGGTGTATATGTACATCAAGAAACTATTAAAGGAAGATTTAGAAGTAAAGGACAATCTTCAGGAAGTTCACAAGATAGATCAGTATTTAGTGCTGGCGGAACTACTTCAAATAGTCAAGTATCAGAAGATCAATTAATGAATTTTAAATCTGAAATGGATAAAATTTTAGGATAATATTAGCTTATAAGACATACTAAGAAGTTCTTGGTATGTCTTTATTTTACAAAAAATATTTTTTAAGGAGGAAGTCATTATGAGACTTTTAAATGAAATTAAATCAAAAATGATTATCAAAAAGAACTTAGATTTAGTTTTCTATGTAGGAGATGGTGATTCTAAAGAAATCCCATCGGGTACAGTTATGATGGTTAGAATCGATACTTTACATTCACCTGAAATAGCTGAATGTACGTCAATACAAAGAGCTGTATTTAATCTAACCAGATTAATAAGTAGCAATGTTACTTATGATGAATTGATTCAGGACATGAAAGATAAAGAATATACTTTCGTACAATTTGAAAGAGACTATGAACCTGAATTGGAAGATGGTGATTCAATATCTGAAGGTAAAACAGTAGGTGATTTAATAACAGAATTAGCTGCATTAAATGACGAAGATGATGAATTTTATTTCGATCCAGAACCAGGTGAAGACGATCCTAATTTTAACTATGATACATTCATAAATGAATGGGGAGAAGTAACAGTTGTACCAAGAGATTAAATAAAGATGTATTAATGGGGTGGAATTCAATGGATTTACAGGTTAAAAAATCTAATATAATAATTGACTATAACAGTGTAAGGAATCTACCGTTCCTTACACTTAAATTTTTTAGAGATGATAAAGATGTACAATCATCTCTATCTGAAATATTTGATTTTTCTTTTTTGAATAAATCTGATGATAAAATGTTATTTAGGGTAGCTTTAAATAGAAGGCACTTTAATATTTTAAAAGTATTAAAGTTGAAAGATGAGAAATTAAAAGACAATATAGATTTTGATAAATCACTTAATAGTATTTATAGAGACCATTTGGATGATATTATCAATATAGGTAATAATGAATTATCTTTACATTCAATAGCTAAAGTAATTCCAAATCTAATCAAAATGGAATTTACGGATAAAATTATTATTTATAGTCACGATGATAATACTTCTATATTGGCTGATTTAGTAGAAACTTTTGGAGAAAGTCAAAAACTTTTATATTGTGGAGGAGATATAGTAAGTATATTAGATAATTTTAGTAATACTAATCTAATTATATTAGATAACCCTAATGATATTCAATTATTAGTAGATAGTAAATTATATTATGGAAAAAACCTAACTATATCTAGGGAATTTTATAATGTAAAGCCAGATGATTATAAACAACCTAGATATGATATTAACTTTGAAAAATGTGAATTTGGTTTTTATATACCATTAAATATGGATATAAATAAAGATATAAGAGAATAGTGTCATCACTATTCTCTTATTTTTTATCTGATATCTATTTTAAATATAACCTTTGCTGTACGTGACATACCTGTATATCTAACATCAAATCTATCAACTTCTTTATTCTCTATAATAAAATCTACAAATCCTCTAGCATCAATAACTTCCCAGGTAATTGTATAATCAGTATTAGATGAACCTAAACCTGATATATCAACAGTATAATATTTATCTTTAGTAATATCAAATTCCATTATATTGGTTTCCATTTTTTTTAAAGATGTAACTGTTATAACGTCAAAATTAGAAATACTGACCTTATATTTTTCTTTTCTCATATCTTTCATGAAAGCCATTACTTGAACTACTTCCCCAGGATAGAATTTATCTTTCCCTTTAAGTATCATTTGTCTTCCATTTTTAAAGAATATTTTACTAGTAGGTATAGCACCTTTTAAACTAGAATAAACAATTATTCCATCTTTTCTAGGGTTAAAATTAACTATATTTAAATTTATTTTTGAAGTTTCTGTATTTACGGTTAATCTATCAGTCATAACATTATGAAGTTCTCCTTCTTTTTTATGAGAGAACACATGTACTGTTATGTCACACTCTTTTTCAGTATATGTTACATTAATCCAATCTTCATCTAAATTTAATTCATAGTCGACGCCCTCTATACCTAATCCTTTATCAGTAAATACAATCACCTTATCATTTTTAGTTACATCTTCTAATAATTCTATATATCCAGACATACCTTTTATAAGATGTAATGTAAAAGATTTATGTGAATTATATTTTTCTTCTCCATATGAATCTATGGATAAAATTTTTAAAGAATTTTCTGGATCTATTGCTTCCATAAATAATATAGAAGCTTCGCTGGTACATATATATTTAGAAGGGTCAACTAATTCATTCCCTAAAAATACCATTACTTCTTGATCATTTATAGAATCTACTCCGTATACTGACATATCAAAATTCTGTGGAATTCTATCAGCTTTATAAATAACGTTAATATCACCAATACATCTAGAATTCATATTGGTTTCATTTTTATCTAAGGACATTAGGCTCCATTTAGTTTCATCAAATATTCCTGTAACTCTATCCAACTTACATTCATAAAAGAAATGATATGGGTATATATCTTTATTTATATAAACTATGTCACCTTTATTATATATTGATTTAGTATTATAATCAGAAATATTATCAATATTTTTAAATAAAAGTGAACTGAAAACTGAAGATATACTATTATCTCCAGTTCTTAATATATTTTCTTTAATATGATTAAATGATATTGACACTAAATATCACCTACCTTCTTTCTGCATAGGCTATAAATGTTAATAATGTTGTCGCTCTTTTATCAACTAAAGGTTCTAACATTCTTTGATTGTTTAAGAAAGCCCCCATGAATACAGAATTTATATTTCCTAAGAAATAAGGAAGTGATTCAAATGCTAACAATATAGAAGGATTATACATAATCATAGTTCTATCTAAAAAACCTCTTACAGATAGATTTTTAACATATGGAGCTATGCTTGGATGACTTGCTATTGATTGTAATAATTTACTTAAATCATCAAAACACTCTTTATTGAAATCCATAGATATTTGGTCTATCATCATCTTATTAGGATTTCTACAATTATTGTATGCATAAGTATCTATTCTTTCATCTTCAGGATCCATTCCTAATAAATTTACTAAGAAAAACTTAGATACTAGGAATTTGACAACATTACTTATTTGCAAATTAACATTTAAAGCAAATTCTTTATTAAATACTTTTATAAACATTTCAGAATATAACGAACTACCTTCACTAATAAGCACATTGTTTAAAGTGATTTTCGGATTATTTTTCAATATTAATCCCATTAAAGCGGATTCCAATAAGCAATATAATTGCACGTTATTAGATACATGACATGCTCCTGACTCTGGATCGTAATCAGTAACTATATTATTTAATATAACAATCGCTTTAGTTTTTTTCCCTTGTTCGATTAGGAACCAAGGAAAGCATGAAGGTGGTATAGAACCTTTTTCATTATACTTCATAACTATTGAACCGTTTCTAACACCATCAATAACCCTATTTTTTAATGGGTATCTGAAGTTTTTTCTAATCGTATTAAACGAACTATAAAGATCCTCAATAGTAATAGTTCTTCCATTTTTCATGACATCTATAACCGCATTGGTTAATTTACCATCGGCATCAAGTTGTCTATAACAAAATGTATCTCTAACATTTTTCATACAAACACCGTCCTTTACTCTTTTATAGTAATTACTTTATTAGGGTGTTTCTCACCCTAAATTCAAATTATCTAAATATAACATAATTTTAAAGAAAGGAAGTGTTATCTATGTTAGATAAAATTAAAGCTATTTTGGCAACTATTAATGATTTAATGGCTCAGTTAACAAAAAAAACTGAACAACTTGATGCAATGAAAGCAGAAAATACTGAATTAAAGAAAGAAGTTGAAACATTAAAGGCTGAATCTGCTGCTAAGGATGAAGCTATAGCTACTGCAAAGAAAGAGGCTGCAGATGCTAAGGCTGGACTAACTACAGCTAATGCAGCTACTGCTAAAGCTACTGCTGATGCAGAGGCTGCTAAGAAGGAAGCAGATACTGCAAAAGCAGATTTAAAGGCTAAGATTACTGAAATTGAAACATTAAAAGCTTCTATTGCTACTTTAGAAGCTGAAAATACTAAGTTAAAAGAGGATCTTAGTGCTGTAGATAAAGGTGATGCAGAAATCAATGCTACTATTGATGAAATCGTTGCATCTTTAGAGGTTCTAACAGCTAAAATAGACGCACTTTAATATAAAAAAGGTAGTATGTATGCCATACTACCTTTTATTTTTTTGAACTTAATTATAATATAAATATGTGAGGTGATATTAAAATGGCTTACGTTTTAAAAGATAAGTACGGTAATCCAATTAGTATGGATGCTGGAAATCTAGATGCAGGTCTTGATAATGGTAAAACTGTAAAAGATTTTGTACAAGAAGTAAATAAAAAGATTGAACAAGGTGAAATTGGTGGAGGATCCTCTGGAGTCACTGGTCCAACAGGTCCTAGAGGTGAACAAGGTCCACAAGGTCCAGTAGGTCCAACAGGTATGACAGGTGCTACAGGACCAGAAGGTCCAACAGGTCCTAAAGGTATACAAGGTGATATAGGTCCTCAAGGTGCTACTGGTGCTACTGGTGCTACTGGTGAGACAGGTCCAACAGGACCACAGGGTTCTAGAGGTATTCAAGGTGCTAAGGGTGAGATAGGTCCAACAGGACCAACTGGTGCAACCGGAGAAGTTGGACCTCAAGGTCCACAAGGTAAGGCAGGTATTCAAGGTAATGCTGGTGCTACAGGTCCTAAGGGTGCTACTGGAGCTACAGGTGCTACTGGTCCTAGTGGTCCTACTGGTCCTCAAGGTCCTGCAGGTAAAGTTGGTGCAGATGGGGCTAAAGGTGCTACTGGTCCTACTGGTGCTACTGGTCCTACTGGTGAACAAGGTCCAAAGGGAGATAATGGTACTTCATTTGTAATTAAAGATATATTAGCAAGTGAAACTGTATTACCTCAAAATCCATCTGCAGGAGATGCATATCAAATAAATGGTGAAATCCATTATTATTCAGGTACTAAATGGTTAAATCTTGGTGCTATGCAAGGTGCTAAAGGTGAAACAGGTGCTACTGGAGCTACTGGTGCTACTGGTCCACAAGGTCCTGCAGGTGCAGCTGGTGCTGCTGGGGCTAAAGGTGCTACAGGAGCTACAGGAGCTACAGGTGCTACTGGTCCTCAAGGTCCTGCAGGTAAAGATGGTGCTGCTGGAGCTAAAGGTGCTACTGGGGCACAAGGTCCTGCAGGTGCTCAAGGTATTCAAGGTCCTACTGGTCCTAAAGGTGCTACTGGTCCTCAAGGTCCTGCAGGTAAAGATGGTGCTGGAGCTGCTGCTACATTAGTAACTATAACTCCAGATACTTCTAAAAATATTAATGTCACAAACCAATCATATCAATTTGTAGATGTATCTGTAGCTAGCACATTAATTCTACCTTCAGTAACAGATTTTACAATGATTAAAGTATTCATTAATCTTGTATCTGGTGGTACTGTAACAATAAGTTCAACTAATAAATTATCAACAGTAGGGGTATACGAGATAGATGCAACTTATATTCCAGCTTTAGCTGATTGGGTGATCAAGGTTTACACTTATTAAAATAATTAAATATAGAGAGTGACTAAAATCACTCTCTATTTATTTTTTAAATTATATATTATATACATGGTAACAAATCATAAAGGGAGGTATGAAAAATGGGATTATATACAGATGGACATGAAGAATATTATAACTCGAAAGGAATAGAAGTTCCTTCAGTTACCACTATATTAAAATTATTAAATAAACCTGCTATTCCAAGATGGGCTAATAGCTTAGGTTTTAAACATTTATCATATGACAAAACATTAGAAGAATCAGCTCATTATGGTACAAACGTTCATAATGCACTAGATGCTTATTTTAAAAATGTGAAATACATTCCAGAATTAAAATATTCAGATGAAGAACTCAAAATACGCACAAGTTTATATCATTTCTTTTCATGGAAGAATGAACATAATCTGAATACCATATTAAATGAAAAGAAATTAATTGGTGAAGAATATGGTGGAACTTTAGATTGGTATGGAGAGATAGATGGCAAACTAACAATATTAGATTTTAAAACTTCAAAAGATTTTAACGCTTCAATGTTTTTACAATTATCAGCATATACACATTTAATAGAAGAATATTCACGTTATAAAGTGGAACAAGTGGCAATATTAATATTAAATTATAAAAATCCTAAATTTAAATTTAAGATATTAAGTAAGGAAGAAATAGAACCTTATTTCGGGGTTTTTAATGATTTACAGAAATTATTTGGAAAAGTTTATTCATTGGACAAAATTAATAAGGAGAAAAAAATAAATACTATTCTATAATGGAGGATGAAAATATGAAGTTATTTACAATTGCAGATATACATATAGGAGCGAATTTAGATGAACAGCTCCTATATAATCAACTTTCTGATCTTTTTATATCTAAAATATTAAAAGATAAACCTGATGTAGTTGCTGTATTGGGTGATGTATCTGATAAAATATTAACTATTAATAGTAAAGCGGGAAAAATATATTTTAAATTTAATGATGAATTGATGGAATCTTGTGAAAGCGTGGGTGCGTCTTTAATATATTTAAATGGGACAAAAAGTCATGATGAAGATCAGTTATCTGTAATAGAAATGAGATCAAAGAAGTTTACTAACTTAGATGTAAGATTTTATAGAAGGTTAACTTCTGATTTAATTAAAGGTGTCAGATTTTTAATGGTTCCAGAAGAATATATAAAAGATAAGGATTCTTATTTTGATAAAATATTTAACGATGGTATTTATGATTGTATATTGATGCATGGTGTTATTGATAAAGTTACTGTTATAGCTAAGAATCAAAGTAGTGAAAAAACCCATCCAAATGCACCGGTATTTATATTAGATGATTTATATAATATTTGTAAAGGTCCAATAATATCAGGTCATATACATTCACATATGTTTATTGACAATAAATTTTTCTACGTCGGCTCATTTACTAGATGGAAATTTGGGGAAGAAGAAACCAAAGGATTTATGATATTTGATATTACCAATACTGGTCATTTCGAATGTAAATTCATTGAAAATGTCGGAGCACCAATATATAAAGAAGTTAAAATAGGATTAAATTCTACATTATTTAATATAGATATAGAAGAAGCACTGAGAAGAATCTTAGATTATAAAAATACTCTTGATTATTTTAAATTAAAACTAAATATACAAATACCAGAGAATTATGAAAATGTGAAACTATTCACTGATTCAGTTAGAGAATTATTTGCATTAGACAAAAATATTAATATAGTTATTAAATCTGATGCTGTAAATAAATCTAATGAAAAGGTTAAGCAACAGATAGAGGTCATGCTGAAACAATACGATTATATATTTAATAAATCAATTTCAGATCAAGAAAAAATATCTTTATTTATTAAAGATAAATTCAATTATGAAGTATCGCCAACAGAAGTTGGTAAATATATTTATTAGGGGTGGTGTTATGTTAGTAACAGTTTTACAAGAGGAAGAATTCAATAAAATTATAGATTCCATTAATGAATATATGGATTCAGATGATTTTTATAAATATTATTATAATCCTTTAATAAACGGTATTCATAGATTGGGAGGAGAGAAAGAACTTGTTTCTCAATCAGAAATCGTTGATATACTAGAAGATTTAGCATATGAACTTTATGATGTTACTGGTATAAATGAAGCTGATAATATTTTAGATTCTAGATACTATATGAGAATAGTGACCACTGTTGTTGATATAGCTTCTAACGAACAGCAAGAAAATAAAGAACATGCGTATACAGTTTTATCAATATTAATTTTTAAAGAAGTGTCATGTAATTCTTATGAAAGATATCTAGAAATTTTAAATATGACACCTGAAGAATTAGAAGAAAATGATTTCTTAGATACAATATTAAAAAATAATGATTAGTTGTTTCTTGTAAGAAAAAACTTGTCCATAAACAAAATTTTAATCATGTATAAAAGGGAGAAAGTTGGTGTGAAAATAAATGACAAAGTATAATAAGAAACAACAAGAACTAACCCCGTCTCAAAGAATAGACGAAGCTATACAAGCATTTGAAGACGGGAAACCAAAACAGACAAATATAAATTTAACATCAGATGATTTAGATTTAATGTTTAATGCTATTATAAATAGAGATAATAGTAAATATATAGATATAAAACTTTTAAATGATATACAAAAAATAGTATCAGCTCAAAATCCCGATCAATATTTAACTGATAGTAGAAAGAGAGATTTACGCTCTCTTATACTAGAATTATTAAGAGATATAGAAATAAATCATAAACAACTTAAATGGACTAAAGAAACATTCATAAATAGAGTATATGAAAGATACGGTGAAATGAATTCATATAAAGGTATTTTAGAGCATATATATGAAACACCTTTTAATTTTGGTCCTGATGAATCAAATGAATTAAGAGAATTATTACAAATAAAATATGATATGTTTAGTAAAAACTATTTATTTACGATTTTAGTTGAAACTATTAATATGAGAAATGAAGGAAATTTTAAAAATGTTAATGAAATAAATAAAGAAATTGATTATGTATTAAAACGATATTCGGAGTTTACATCAAGATCGATTAATTTAACATCTGTAGATAATTATTTAGGAATTGATATTCATACTAAAATGACTGAAGATGATATAAGACCAATTGCACAAAAAATGATTGAAAAAAGTAAACCATTACTAACAGGTTTGAAAGAATTTAATAGGATGATAGATGGATTTTATAGAAAAAAATTATATGTGTTTACAGGTGTACCTAATACAGGGAAAACCACAACATTAGCTCAATTTGCATCTGATATAAGAAAATATAATATTGGTGAAGAATTATTAATAAATAAAAATAAGACTCCATATGTGTTATATATAACTCTTGAAGATGCAGAAGAAGATATGTTTAATAGAACATTGTCAATATTTAATCAAAAGAACATTTATGCTGATGACCATGATGTTAATTCTCTTACATCTGAGGCTAAACGAATATTGTGTGGTGCTTGTCCTCAAGCAGATATTCATTTATTAATAAAAGAATTCCAAGGAAACTCAATATCTTCATCAGGTATTAGAGAATATATGATACAAGTTGAAAGAGAATTAAATGCAGAAATTTTATCAGTATTTGTAGATTATTCTAAAAGAGTAAATGCAAATGACCCTAGTGTAAAAGATGAATATACTCAATTAAGAGATGTAACTAATGAATTAAGAACCCTAGCTTTTGAATTTAACTGCTCAGTAATAACCGCTTGTCAAATAAATAGAAAAGGACAAGAATTAATTGAACTTGAACAAAATAAAGGTGGGAGTTCGGATTTTGCTAGAAATGTAGGGATGTCATCTGTAGGTGGTTCATTTGCTGTATTTGAAAATGCAGATTCAATAGTATTAATAAATTCAGAATTTGGTAGTAAATCTTGTAGAAAATATATGACTTTTAAGAAGATAAAGATGAGATATGTACCCAGATTTATGACAGAGTATTTTGCGACTATTATAAATGAAGGTGGAGGATTTACACAAGATTTTTCTATAGTTAAAACAACAGATGATCCAACAGCAACTAATTTTAGAGAGCAGTTTTTATCATATCCTTCTGTTGCTGAAGCTGAAAATGAATTTAAGAAAGCAAACGGAATTAATGAAGAGGGATATACAACTTTTCAAGCTAATGGTACATCATATGTAAAAGGTGAAATAAGATCACAGAGTACGGATATAATGTCAGAATTCACTACTTTTCAAACACAAAATCATGTATCTGCTATAAATACAAAACATTAAAACCTATAGAGACATTTAAATTCTCTATAGGTTTAAACTTTTCTTATTTTTAGTTATAGCCGGTTTTTCTAATACTAAAACTTGATTAATAAATGTTAATATACTCTCATCAAATATTTTTATAGTTCGTTTATCGAATTCCATTGCAGATATCATATTATTTACTCTTAATATTAACGGTGTTAATTCAGCCATACCATATAATTCCATACACATAATACGGGGTCTATATTTATATCTAAAATATTGTGTATCATTCATATGAACTGTTTTAATATATGACTGAATAAAATCCCAATATTCATCTAGTATAAGCGTAGCATTATAAAGAATGCCAGATTGAGTTTTTTCCTTTAAATATAGATCTGCTTTGGACAAAGACAACCCTTTACCATAGTTAATAAAATCACTAATATCAGTAATACCATTTAAATCATAAGCCATTGTTATTCCCCCTTATATTCTGAAATAACACATATATCGTTAACATTTTCAGTAATACACAGACATAATAAACGAGTGTTATTAGGAATAATATTGTTTTCATAATTAAATTTACATGTTGGTAAAACAAACACACTAATGTATTTTTGTAAAGAAATAGTTGAATTAAATGAAGGTTTATTTTCATTTATATACACATTATTTAAGTATGACGTTTTAACAATTCTATTTGATGGTTTAATAAACGGCATGATATCAGGAATATAAACGTTTAAAAATTCACTATTTGCTGCTTGGTCCCCAACAGTATAAGCAAACATATGCTCATATATTTTATTAGGACCAATAGTATTAACGATCATTACCATCACTCCTTTATTTAGTCGTTGGTAATGTAGAAAGGAACGGTGTAATATGGGAATAGAATTTAACACTCAACAAAAAGATGCAATTAAAGATATTGGACATTGGTACAAATCTCTATCTTCTCATCAAGTTTATGAACTTAGTGGTAGACCTGGAACTGGTAAAACCACTTTAATGAATTATGTTATAAAAGAAGAATTAGGATTAGATGATGATGAATTTATTATAGTATCATTTACAGGTAAAGCCACACAGCAATTAATAAGAAAAGGAAACAAAGCACACACTATTCATTCCATATTTTATAAAATGTGTAACGTTGTTGATATGGATGAAAATGGACAACCTATAATGGAACATGGTAGAGTTAAAATGAAGAAGAAATTTTTACCAATAAGTAAAGATGAATTAGATCCGAGAATTAAATTAATAGCTATAGATGAAGCTCCAATGACAGGTGCTAATATAGCAAAACACATATTATCATTTAATAAAAAAGTATTAGCCCTTGGTGATATTGATCAATTACCTCCTGTAATGGATAAACCTTTCTTTATGATTGAACCTAACAGACATTTAACTCAAATTATGAGACAGGCAGAGGGTAACATGATAATTAAATTAGCTACAGATTTAATTGAAGGAAGAAAGATATCTTACGGGAAATACGGTGATAACGTAATGGTTATTCCGTATGAATTAGCAAATGATAAATTAATGAAAAATTCAGATATTATATTAGCTGCAAAAAATAGTACAAGAGATATAATAAATAATAGAATCAGATACGAAATAAATCAAAGAAAAAATGCTTTACCTCATATTGGAGACAAAATAATATGTAGAAAGACTGATTATAAAGAAAGTATATCAGAACCATATGGTGAAATATATTTAATAAATGGGCTGTCAGGTACTATAGAAGGGGTTAGAAAAGATACTTATACTGGAGAAGTAATGAGTATTGATTTTAAACCAGATTTTACAACGAATACTTTTTATGATTTAAGAATGAATACTACTTTCTTTGCAAGCGATGTGTCGATCAGAAAAGAAATGAAATCCAATATGTTTACCAAAGGAGAATTATTTGAAATGGGTGATGCTTGTACTGTTCATTTATCTCAAGGTAGTGAATGGGATTTCGTAACTTATTTTAAAGAGTCAATAGGATTTAACCAGCGATATAATAATCAATTAAACTATACTGCTGTAACTAGAGCAAAAGATAAATTAGTTATCGTACAATAATTTAGTTACCTAATAACAAATGTTTAATATGAAAGACTCTTTTAAAGGAGATGATTAACATGACAGAAGCTGAATTTTTAGCGGCGATAAAAGAAATATATGACAGTGGAAGAGAAGTTATTGGATTTATCTTTGATAATTCAGGTAGAGCTTGGTATGGAATATCAGGAACAATTAATTCATTTGATGATTCTCAACCAGAATTTGTTTTAAACAAGGTTTATAATTCCACCACTCATTGTTTAGAAGGTTGGTCCTATGATAGTAAGGGACTGAAATACTATTGGGGTAAACCAATAGCCTGTATTCAAACAATTTTGAGTACAGATAAAGGGCATCGTCCATATGAATATGATATATTTAATATGAACTAATGGCTAGTGAATTTAAAACTAACTATATTAAGTATTATTGTAGTAAATATGGTGAAGATAATATAATGGGATTCATCATAGATACACAAGAACACTTTATGATGATGCCCGGACAAGTGTTTAATTACAAAAAGATGGTTAGTGAAAAAAGTAATACGTTACAAATGAAAGTTCCTTGTGGGACTTATGATAAGGAAGGGAAACCACTAATGTATGTTGTTAATATACCTTTAATGTTAATTCATAGTATATTAATTAAAACTGAAAGTGGTCCATATTTAGTTCATCAACTAATATAAAAAATTATTACAATGATTACAATATAGTAATCACAAAATAAAAATACTTTTTAGGAGGAATACAATGAAAGGAATTGTTTATTGTCCAATATGTGAATCTGAGAATATTGATAAATGTGATAGAGAGGATTTTCAAATCGGCACTAAATACATTTGTAATGATTGTGGTGATACTTTCTGGGATGATGAAATATCTATAAAACTGAAAGAAAATGGAGAAGTTGATGATGGTGACCATACATTTAATGAACTTTATTATCACCGTATGGTTTTATTCTCTATTATTTGTAACCAAAATAAAGATATTGCTTGGAAGAGTTGGAAACATGAAGATGGAACTATGTATAAGGATTATTTCATAGTTGGTATAGAAACACCAGAAGGACAATATAGCTATCATTACCATAAAGATTATTGGAATGAATTTAATGTTAAAGAATTGAGTAATGCACCTAAGTATGATGGTCATAAACCATCAGATATAACTAGATTAAAATCTATATTACGTGATTAGAAATTACCACGAGAATTTTACTATGATCCAAATTTTTAATTATATATTCTATATGGGTATAACATAGAATAATAATTAAAATTCCACGAGAATTTTACTATGGTCCGGAATTTTAATTATATATTCTATATGTGTATAAAATAAAAAAAATATTCAATTTTTAGGAGGTATTAGTATGTCAGATTTCGACAAAATGGATGAATTAGTTAATACTCAGCAGAGAGTAGAAAGAGAGATTAATGCTTTAAGAGCAGCATGTCCTCACGTAGGTAAGAAGAGTGGAAATCCTAAGTATCAGCAAATTCCAGGAACTTCACTTGTTAAGTGTTCAAAGTGTGGAGAAGTATTCACACAAAAACCAATTAAGCCAGAAGAGTCAGCTCAGGCTGTAGAAGTACTATCAAATATGATTAATCAATTGAAGTTATTAAGCTCAGGAGAAATTGATGATAAGTTAGTTAAAAAGTTAGGAGCAGTTTTATCATCTATTAAAGAAGTTCAAAAGATTTATAATAACAGAGTTCTTAATAATGGAAAGAAGAAGAATAAGAACAAGAAGAAGAATAAAAATAGGTATGATGGATACAGCTATAATATAAATGATGTATTCTAATTATCTATAAAGATCTGCATGAAGAGAAGACAGATAATCTGTCTTCTCTATTTTATTTTTTTTTCTTTTTTATAAAATTTAAATTATATATTATATAATAGAATAACATAAAATGTCTACGATGTATCCCTCGTTAATAATTAATTAATAACGCATAAACAATAATATGATAAGTAAATTGAAGGAGGAAGTATTAAATGTCAAAAAAATTTAAAGATGATAGATTTGTTTCTATCGTTAATGATATTCAAAAGATACAACAAAGACCTGAAATGTATGTGGGTTCAGGTGATGTTGGGTGCCAACAAATGGCTATTGAAGATATTTCTAATCATATAGATGAATGTTCTAACCCTGATAGCCCAGGGTCTAATATAGATATTGAATATAATGATGGAGAAATAAAATCTAGTGATGATGGAAGAGGACTTCCTGTCGAAGTAATGGAAAGTGCATTGACTGTGTTAAATACTTCAACTAAATTTTATAGAGAGAATGGTGCATCTGCAGGAGAAAATGGATGTGGTTTTAAAGCAGTTACTGCACTATCTGATTATTGTACAGTAATATCATACAGACCTAATGAAGTTGCTAGAATGGATTTTAAATTAGGTAAGTATGATCCGATGAAAATAACTAAAAATAAAGATGGAAATACGGGGTTAGCTGTTAAGTTTAAACCTTCAGAAATATTCATGGGTAAGGGTTGTGGAATTGATGTTAATAGATTTGAAACTTGGTTGAGAAATGTTTCATATCTAATAGACCCTGAAATAACTATGAATTATAAAAGAAAAGCGAATGGTAAAACTGTATTTAAGACTAAATATAAAAATATCGGTGGTTTAATATCTTTCATTAATAATGAACTGAAATTTGATGGTGAAGTTGAAAAGGTTTCTAAACCGGTAGTTCTTAATGCTAGTAAGAATATACAAGAAGAAGTTATAGCAAGACTTGATGATCCTGAAAGAGGTATTAAACAAGGGGATGTTATGTACCTTGATAGAGCATTTAAGTTAGCTTTTGCATTTAGTTATAATATATCATTAGAGTACCTAGAATATTCTTTCTGTAATTTTATAAATACAACAGAAAGAGGTTCTCATATAGATGGTGCTAAAGCAGGATTAGTTAAATTCTTTAAAGAAGAAACATCTAAGCTAATAAATCTAAAAGATAAGGATTTAACAATACAAGATAGAGATGTTGAACAAGGATTATCATTGTGTATTAATGTAGTAACTGACTTAAATCCAAGGTTTGTAGGACAAATTAAAGGAAGAGTCGGTAATGGTGAATTCTTTAAACTATGTAGAGATATGACATATGAATCACTAAGAGCTTATTTTAAAGATAATCCTTCTGAATTAAAAACTATATGCTTATATATTAAAACTAATGCCAAATCAAGAGTTGCTGGACTAAAGGCTAGAAAATCTGTAATCAAAGAGAATAAAGATCAATTAGTAAGTAACTTAACAAATAAAAACTTAGTACCTGCTAATAATACAGGTAAATATGATTATAGAGAACTATATATTGTCGAGGGTGATTCTGCAGTTCCAGATAAATATGATAATTATTCACAAGCTATATTTAAGTTAAGAGGTTATTTTACAAATTGTATAAATGTAGGACTTTCCGAATTATTAGATCCTAAAAATGGTAGTAAAAATGTTATTAATTTAATAACTGCGTTAAAATGTAATGTCGGGGCTAAATTTGATATAAATAAGCTCTATTATGATAAGATAATCATAATGACAGATTCTGATGCAGATGGCTATGTTATTACTACATTAGTATTAACTTTATTTGTTAAATATTTACCTGAATTGATTTTAGCTGGTAAAGTTTATAAATGTATAGCTCCTTTATATAAACTTAAAAACTCAAAGAGACAATTTATACATGAAAGAGCTGAATTTATAATTGAATTTGAAAGTAATTTAATTGGTAATATTAAAATATTTAAAGAAAATGATAAGGAAATTAAGGGTGATAAGTTTACAGATTTCTTATATATAAACAAAGAATATACAATTGTATTAAAAAGAGTTGCTAATCACTTAACAATGAATGAAGACTTATGTGAATATCTCGCATACCAAATAGCATTAGGTGCTTCTGATAAACAAATAAAGAAAGCCGTTGAAAAGAAGTTTAAAGAGATATCTATCGATGACAATGTATTAGTAGGAACTGTGGATTATAAATATCAAATATGCAACCTTGATGATATATTTATATATAATATTAAACCATTGGTTGATTTAATAAAAGGTAATAAGACAAGATTATATTATAGACTTAATGAAAGAGAAGGACGCGGATATGTTAATAAAGGTGTATATACTATTGGACAATTAATGAAGTATCTTGAAAGAAAGTATTCTCCAGAGATAGTAGAACGTTATAAGGGACTGGGTGAACTTAATCCACAAGAATTGGTAAATTATGCATTAAATCCTAACAATAGAATATTATACAAATTTACTGCAGATGATATGGAGAAAGTGTTAGAAGAATATGAAATACTTCATGGTGATACCGTTAAAGGTAGAGAAATGAGGAAGAAAATATTTACTAACATGGAAATAGACCAAGATATATTTGATAATTAGGAGGATTAATATGAGCAAAAAGAAGGATAAAATAAGAAGACATGAAGATGGAACCCCTATGGGTTCCAGACCTGAAAATGAAAATATAGTTGATGTAGATTTATGTGAAAAATCTAGAGAATATAATATAAACTTTTGTGCTAACATAAATATTTTAAGACAATCAACAATGGTTAATTGTGGATTGAAAGTAGTTCAGATGAGAGTATTATATACTTTATATGTAGATAAATCTACTCCTGAAACCAAAAAGGAAATTAAAGTATCTAAGATGATGGGTGATTGTATGGGTAATTTTCATCCTCATGGTGATGCTTCTATAAAAGAAGTTATAGAAAAATTGTCACAACCATGGTGTTGTAATCAACCGTTAATTTATATATCTAAGAATATAGGTTCTGCAGCAGGTAATAGTATGGCAGCTCCAAGGTATGTAGAAGGTCGTATGAGTGATTTTGCATGGGATGTTTTCTTCTCTGATTTTGATCCTAAAATAGTAGATATGAAACCTAATTATACAGGTGATACAGAAGAACCAGATTTGACTATACCTTGTAAAATTCCGATGCAATTTGTAAATGACGTATATACAATTGGAAAAGGTTCACAAACTAAAATGTATGGTTGTAATTTAAAAGAACTAGTTGAAGAAACAAAGAAAAGAATGAATGATCCTAATCATGATATAATATTGTATCCTGAATTAGCTTCAGGGGCAGATGTTATAGATGAAGGACAATTTGAGGAAATATGTAGGACTGGTAAGGGTAAATTTGTAACTAGAGCTAAAATAGATGTTGATGAAGAGGAATGTTCTTTAATAATAAAGTCTTTTCCTATGAGATATAATTATGATGGTTTAAAAGAAACCATATTATTACTAATAGAATCAGGAAAGATGAAATTCTTAGAAAAAATAGATGATGAAAATAGCACATATAAAGTATGGATAAAATTATGGTTAAAGCCAGGCACTGACCCATATAAAGCAAGAGAGTTCTTATATAAGAAAACTTTATTACAAAAAACGGAAACAGTTAATTGTAAATTTATAGATAGATATAAAGATGCAGATTATACAATTAATTCAGCTATAGATTTATGGTTAATGTATCGAAGAGATTATAAAAGAAGATATATTAATGCACATATAGTTAGAGCATATGAAAGAAGGCATAAACTTTATGTACTATCTACAATAACAGATAAGAATAATCTTGAAGAATCAATTAAGATTATGAAGAACTCTAGAAATAAACAGGATATAGAAGAAAAGCTTATGAAGAAATTTAAAATAAGTTCATTACAAGCAAGAGAAATTGCAGAAATGCCAATGTATAAGATATCTAAAGAATGGCATGAGAAATTCAAGAATGAAATTGATAAATTAGATGATTTCATATTTGAAAACGAGAGTAAGATAAGGAATAAGTTTCTTATAGATAAAGAAATAATGAATGAAATGGATGAAATAGTTAAGAAATATGACCATCCTAGAAAGACTAAAATAATGAAGATCGAAGATTATCAAACAGTAATTCAGTCAAGACATCTTATAGTGATATCTAAGAATGGTATGATAAAGAAGCTTCCAGATAAAGCTAAATCAATAGGTTCATTACCAGATGGAGATTCACCATCAGAAATTTACTATTGTGATAATAGTGATAATATATTACTATTTGACACTAAAGGTATAATGACAAAGGTATTAGTAAGTGATATTCCAGGATGTTCAACTAAGGATAATGGGTTTGTATTGAGAGATTTATATCCATCTATAAAAGGAAGTATAGTTACTATTAAACAATGTAATATCAAAGAAGCAGCTAAGTTGGGAAAATGTTATATTGTATTTATGACTAAGAATGGTTTAACTAAGAAGACTAGAATGGAAAATTATATAACATCTTCTAAATCAATAACCGCAATTCAAGTTAGAGAAGGCGATGAATTGGTTGCTGTTAAGATAATGAAATCTAATAAGGATTTAATAGTATATACCAAAAAAGGTTTTGGTATAAGATTAAATACTAAAGATATCCAAGAGTCTAATAGAAATACTATAGGTTCCAGATGTATTAAATTAGATGATGATGATATTATTGGAGTGGATATAATAGAAAAAGATGATATTGGGATATTGACTGTTACAAGTAAAGGTAATGTTAAGTTATCTGATTTAAAGACCTTTCCTGCAACAGGAAAGGAACCACTAAGAGTTATAACCCTTAATAATAATGAAAATATATCTAAAATAAAAACTGTTAAAGAAGACGACTCATATCGAGTATTTATGAAATCAAGCACTGATGTAATTAATGTATCAGATTTAGAATTTTCAACTAGAATTGCTAAAGGTAAAAGTATGATTAAAGTTAAACGTGGTGATATGATAGTAGATATGAGATTAATGGTATAATATTGAGAGTATCATATGATACTCTCATTTATTTTAATTAGGAGGTATATTAAATGAGAAAAGTATTTTATTATGTTACTATTCCAGGTATTGGATTTAACGATATACAGATTAAAAGAGTTAATACAGATAAAATCAAAGAAGGGATTTTAAAGATAATTACTAAACCTGGTGTATATAAATATCTTAAAGGTCCTTTTAAACTTATAAGAGTTTCATATGATCCTGATAATGATATTAACGGTCATCCTGAAAAGATAACCAAATTATATATATTCAATGATGTTACTTCAGCCATGATTATAAGAGAAGATAAAGAGAATATAGAATTCATAGCTAGATTTAAAACTATTATAGATATAGATAAAATTAAAGATGCTAGAAATAACACTATACGTGAAGCTGCTGTTATAATGTACGATTATTTATTAAAGAATAATTTGCTTTCATTAGAATCATTTGAAGAATAGGGGGTATAATATGAAATATACAAAAATACAACAAAACGCAAGAACTGTTACAATACCAAAAGCATTTATGCAATGGGTATGTTGTGATTTAGATTTGAGTAAAAAAGAAATAAAGTTGTTTATTTATTTAACAACATTATTAAATTCAACTAATTATACAGTTATTAACTTAAAGAAAATAGCATTTAATATGTCGATGGATTATAAAGATGCCAAAAAAGCTCTTGATGGTCTTATAGATGCTTGTGTTGTATTAGAGGGCTCTGATGAATACACAGAAGATGGATATAAATTTTTAACTTAAAATATAAATGGGGTGTGGGAATATGGTATATGCTTTTTTAATTATAAATAAGAAAAATTCGAGAATTGAAAAAATAGAGGTTAGAAAATCAACGATGTACAGACCTTCATCATTTGATGAATTTAAAGATAAACATATAGATTTTAATGAGCGATATGAAGAGAAAACACTACCGGTTATAGGTAAACCGGAAGAAAGAAGAGTGTATATCATAAAGAGGTTTAAAGAAATAGTTGCAATTGTCGGTTCTATAGATAAAATAGGAAATGTATCTAATAATATACGAAGATGTTATTGTGATGAACATTTGATGTTGGAAATATATAGTCAGGATTTTTAGGGATGAATGTTTATTCATCCCCTTTTTTTGTATTTTTCCGTTGAAACACATTTTTAATATGAATAATTTATATAGAGAAAGGGGGATATTAATGTCTAAATCAAATCTTTTAAATGAAATTATTGGTCCTAAAGTATTGGCTAGTATAAAGGATCCGTCTTTTAAATCTCAATTAAAATCTTTTTTTGGTAAGTACATTGATAAAAACAATCAAAAGTTTTCTGAAATAGGTCCTTGTGAAAACATATTTTTTACAACCGATAATCATGCTGCAATATATAAATTATTTAATGTAACCGAAAATGAAATGAGACATGTAATGCAACAATCAACAGAAATAAAATATGGAGAAAATCAGAATGTTAAACCTATTAACTTACTTACAGGGGTTGCTATAAAAAACTTAGATGAAAATAATATGTCTGTTGAAAGGGATATGATGGTCTTTTTAATGTTAATGACTTTTTTTCCTTTAACTTATTCTAAATATTTTAAATATAATCCTAACAGAGAAATCATGGCTTATACTATTAATAATATGAATAATAGGTTTGATATTAAACGTAAAGGATATTTAAAATCTTTACAGGATTTGGGTCAAGGGGCATATAATAACTGTATACAAAGATTAAGTAAAGGTTCTGATAAAGATTATGTATATTTCTCATGTGATATGAAAAATCGTATCAACTCATATATGAAAAATATAAGAGGAGAATTTGATTTAAATTATAAAGAAGGAAATTATTTAAATCTTGATTCTGATAATTATGATGAAGATGATTTCCATATCAGTGAAAATGATACATTAATGATTAGAAGATTAAGAGATGCAGCTGTTTTAAAATTCCTCACACAAACTCCAGACATGAAATTAATTCAATATGCAGCCAAATTATGTACAGTATCTGTTAACGAAATGAGAAATATTATAATTAAACTTCAAAAGAAAACAGATGCTAATGAACTTAATATTTTGATAGAAAGTATTATAAATGAATTCGTCGTTGCATCAAAGCATTCTATAAATTTAGTACATTCAACACAATTTTTTTCGTTTGCATTACTAACATATAAGAAAAATTCTGCTATTGATTCTAATGTGAAAAGAATTAAAGATATTTTAACAATATATCTTGATAAAACAACAGATTTCTTACGTAAGACAACTAGAGAGGCAACTATTAATAATTTTAAACGAGCAATATATATTTATTTTGTTTTAATAATTCAACAAACTGCTTAGAAAGAAAGGGAGTGTGTACTTAATGGATTTAAAATATTTTTATAATGCTGTAAACGAATCGAATGATATGAAGATGTGGTTCGGTACTATTGATATTAAATTAGAATCTTTAATGAATGATTTGGATCAATCTGTTTTAGAATCCACTGAAGAAAAAAATAAATCATATAATTCTGAGGAAGGAAAAGCTTATGAAAAACAAATGAAAAAAGATAATAAAAAAAATCAACCAAAAGGTAATCCAAAAATAATAGATAAGGCTTTGGATCTTCTATTACATGTAATTAGAGTTGTAAAAAATGCTTTTAAAAAATTTAAAAAATTTATAAGAGATAAAATTGATGAAGTTGTTTATGGGAAAGTCAACGGTAATATGAATTCAGCCGCATCAGATGCTTTAGTACCTGCAGATTTTGATTATAAAAGAGGTACCTTAAAAATGATGGAAGTCATTTCACCTTTTATAAATGGAATGTCAAAATTCTTTAGTGATATCATGAAATTAGATTTTCGTGAAGCAGAAAAAGAAGCTATGTTTGGAAGATTAACAGATTCATTTAAAAAGATACTTGATTATGACCCTGCTGAAATGATTAGTAATAAAGAGTATAACTCTGAAACTATTACAGATATAAATGGTGTGATATTTAAAGGATTTTTTGGTGAAAAGAGAGAAAGAGTAAATGCTTCTGAACTCAAAGCTTCACAAATAGATGTAGCTGCTGATAAAAATAAAATTCTTGGTTGTATTCAAAAAATAGAGGATGATATAATAAAGAATTTAAATAAAATTAGAGCTTCTAATTTTAAACAATATCCTGCTTTATACCAATTTACTTCACTTATAATTAGTAAAGCTGCTAAAGCTGCTAAAATGATAACAAATATTTGTGCAATGGCTACTAAGTCTTATGCTAAAGCATGCACTTTCCAAAATGTAATTAATAAGGCATATTATAAATCACCTGTTGAAAAAGAAAAAGAAATGGAACGAGGAAGATATAAAGAGTGGGAGAAAAATATTAAACCTGATAATGTCACTAAAACATTAGTTGCAGAATCAATTGATTTATTTGAAGAAGCAGATTTATTTGAAGAAGAAATTAATTCATATTCTGAATCTCTAGGTTATCCTTCTTATGAAGATTATTACATTGAAGCTCTTGAAGAATCTATTAATAATATGGTCGGTTTATATTATGATGAAATAGTTATGGAAGCTGAAGATGGTTCGGATACGAAACAAGAAGACACTAATGGTGTCGAAACTAAGGAGAAAGGTAAAAATAAAGTAAGTTTTAGAAATAAAACACAGATGTTAATTAGAAAAATACAAATATTATTACAGAAATTTTCCTCTGTGCTTAGTAGGATTATTGGTCAAGTAAATGATCTTGCAACAAAAGCTATTTCAGGAACTATGTTAGCATACGGATCAATGAATATTATTAAAACAAGAACCGAAATGAACGAGAAAGAGGCATCAGATAGTGAACAAGCCAAAACATTCATGTATGTTAAATGTGGTAAAATAGAACAAACAGTATTTGCTAGTATAGAAACATTCATAAATAATCTTGAAAATGCTGCGTCTAAACCAATATCTATTAATAGTAACGCAGAAAGTCCAGTAGATATGATATTTAAAGGTAAATATAAATCTATTTCTGAATATACAGATAGCATAAAAAAAGATGTAAAAAGTAATAAAGTTACAATGTCTCCTGGTGAATTAAAAAAAATGAATCCGAATATATTTAAATTAGAAGAATCAAAAAGAGATTTTGAAAAAGGTTTAAAATCAATTCAAAGTAAAATAAATGCTATATTAAAGAGAGTAACTGCCAGGGCTAGGAATTGTAATAGTGATGTGGAATATGGATATTGTGTTAGAATGGTTACAGCATGTTCAGCTTTAATGTCTATAACACAAAGAGCTGCTAATATTATGAGAAGTTGTTTTAGACAAACAACTTTTATATATATATGGATACAATCCTTTAATAAAAATAAAAATAAATCATATAAGTCACAATGGAAAGATTTCAAAAATAATGATGATAAAAAAGAAAGAGATGAATTTAATAAGAAAGAAAAAGAAGAAAGAGAAAAAAGAGAGAAAGATTTTAAAAATAAAACAGGGGAATATGCAGATAAAAAAGAAGACGCAAAACAAGAATCCTTACAAGAATCTTTCATTGAAGTTCAGAATAATAATAGAAATGTTTCTAGAAAGGTTTCTAATATTTTATCTAAATTATACTAGGGGTGATAATTATGACAAAAAGCGAAAGATTAGCAATGGAAAGAGTTGTTTATGAAACTTTTGATAGATTAGATCCAACGGGAGCTAATACGGGATTTTATAAAGAATTATTTTCTAAAATGAATGATTCGGAATTTGATAAATTTATGGAGAGAATTGCAGATGATCCAAAAGCGTATTTAATAAAGCATAATGTTGATTATGAAATTGAATCTAAAATGGAATATATTGAAAAAGCAGCAGAATATCTTAATGTACCATTGTTTGAAAAGGTAGTATTACCATGCTATTCACCAGACCCTAATCATCCTATAGTGACTAAATATGAGGTTCCTGTAATTATGCTTCATGATAAAAGAATGCAACAAGCCATTCAAAAGAAGAATGGGTTATCTACTGATATAACTTCAAGAGATAAATATAACCAGGTTGCTAATAAAGATAAGAATGGTCGTAACTCAGATACAGAAAACTTTGGTTTAACAGTTTTACAAGCTGACAATATTCAAAGAGAATTTAATGGTCCTAGAGCTGATGACCAAGTAGATAAATCTGCTATGTATCAAACTATATATGATCAAGGATATTGTAGTTTGGAACATTTACCAAATGATATCAAAAATAAAACTACTTTAAATTATATAGATGCAATATTATTATCTATGGGATTAAAGAGTGATTTGATAACTAAAGGAAATATATTAAAACAATCATTAGAAGATGAGTAATGCCAATTGGCATTACTCATTTTTTCCACGAAAATTTCGTGTATAATTTAGAAATTTATTATAGAATTAACAAATCATTAGCATAAAATTCTACAAGAATTTTACTATGTTCCTAGATTTTAATTATATATTCTATATATGTATAAAAAAATAAAAATAAATTTAAGGAGGATTCTTTATGAAATTAAAGGGATTTATTAAGAATTTTAAACAAGCAGATGGAAAGTCAGAAAGAGTAGAGTATTTAGCTAAACATATGGATGAATTTGTTGATTATTTTATGAGTGGGGATTTTGAAACAGATGAATATCGTCTTGAGATGTATGATTTATTTATGACAAAGAAATTCGCAAAAGCAGTTGGTAAATATTCTGATGAATATGAAACCAAACCTGAACTAGTATCAGTTATTTCAGATGTATTCCAGAATTTAAAGGATTCAAATCCAGATCCAAAAATAATTGAAATGTATTCAGATATAGTTAGAGAAAACTTATTAAGAAAGAGAACTAAGAAACTAGTTAAAGCTACAGGACTTCCATCAGAAGTCGCAATTAACATTCTTATTAGCTGTCCATCAACAGTTGATGAAAAACCATTTGATGAGCAATTTGAATATATAGATTTATTAGTATCTAAGTTTTATGTTATTGGTAGATTTATAGATAATCTTGAAGATGCTGCTAAGATCAGTGATACTATTCTAAATACAGAAACATTGTTAAAAGCATTCAAAACAGTATTAGGTGATGGAATGATGGATAAAGTAACATCATTTATTTTATTAGCTGACAGAAAGCAAATGACTAAGATAGAGGAATTAGGAGAGTTTGCAATGAAGATGTGGGAAGCTCTTACAGATGTAGCTTTATTATCTCTTAATTATAGTGGTAAGAAAGCTGATATAGCAGAATGGTTAAGGAAGTTCTATATCAAGAAGAGAAAGAAGAATAATGATATAGAGAAAGGTATTAACAGAAGAATAGATTTAACATCAATTGATGAAGAAAAGTACCCTAAGGTACTTAAGGCAGTAAATATTTTAGTTGAAGAAAATGCTGCCAACGAAACATTTTTACAATAATAAACCTTAAAAGGATGATGATTCATCATCCTTTTACTTATTTAAATATATAAAAATAATTTTATTTTTTGGAGGGAAAAAATATGGGAAAAAAATCACAAACAAGATTAGCTTTTTATACAAATGTAAATAGGAATTTTACTAATATAAGTGAAGTTGAAGGTAATTCTAAACTTTTAAATATTAACATGGATGGTGTTAGTATAAATATATGTAAGGATATTGTTGATAATGAGATGCTTATTAGGTACGGGACTAAAACAGTTAGTCCTGAGAAATTAAATAAGTATAAAGGTTTGAAAGGTGTTTGTAACAGTGTATTTGGTGATACTGGTATTCATGTTAAATTTGATCAGGATAATGAACCACTTATCGTACCTGTGAAATATCAAAGAACAGATGAAATTGATGAGGTTGTATTATTTGCACATTTTAATACAACTAACAGAGAATTGTCTGCAATTAATTTATGCTCAGGAGTTAGAGTATTAGATTATAAAGAAAATAGAAACAGACTAGCCTTAATAATCCATATAAAGAATCGTAACTTAAGTTTTTCAATAGATTTTCATACAAAAGGAAGACAAAATAAAATTGAATCACATATATTTAGATTTAGAAATTCTACTTTAGTTACTAAAGTAGAAGAAACTAAATTAAATGAAAAATTTAAATTAGAAAAACCAGTAAGAATATTTAAATATTCTTATAATGGAATTACAGAAAAAATATTTGTGCTTCCACAATTTAAAACTGAATTAAAAAATAAATTAAAAAATAATGATATACGCAGTAGCAGTGTGTATAATGATATAATTGTAATTAATGATAAAGATATCAGTTTTGGAGAAAGACCGATTACATTTTATGATCCATTAAGATCTGAAGAATATAAGGAATATATTAAAGCTGCTAAAAAAACTTGTTCTAGTGTATATGTAAATAACGGAATTAAACAATTAAGAATAAAGTAGGAGGTCTAATATGTTCAATAAAGTAGTTATGATAACAGATAATGACTTAGATGGTGCTATGTGTGCAGCTTTGGCTCGTATAGCCAATGTAAAAGCCGATGATATTTTTATTAAGTTTGTAGATTCAGATAAAGATGCTGATAAATTTACAAATATAGTTATAGATAATGGATATGTATTAGATGCTAAAGCATTTTATATTACAGATGTTAGTATTAATATAGAAACTGCTGAAAAGATAAGATGCACATATATGGATGATAACCGTCTTCTTAGTTCTATAACTATATTAAGAGATCATCATCATCAAAGTGCTCATCTTAATAACAAATTATATTCAACATGGGCAAATGTATCATTAGAAAATAGTGATACAGATATTTATGAAACATGTGCATCCACATTATTCTTTGATGCACTAAAAGAAAAATTATCAAGTTTATTATCACATGACCAATATAATGAATTACATGATTTAGTTTATAAGGTTAGAGATTATGACACTTGGAAATGGTTTCAAACTCAAGATATGGAGCCAGTTAGATTAAATCTTTTATGTAGATATATATTAACACCAGAGACTTTTTCCAAAACAATTGCTACAGCAGTTATAAATGGTGAAGTAAAACATGTTTTATCATATTATAATCCTGGTATTAATGCTATGCAAAATTTTATGTTTAATGAAATTGACAAACATGAGAAGAAAGCGATGGAAGATTTAACTGAGTTTGAAGGTTATACAGCAGCGGCAGTATATGCAGAAATATTTAAATCAGAAATAGGTAACTATATATGTAAACGTAATGCTGACATAGATATTGCTATGATTGGAGACGATAAAAAGATATCATTAAGAACTAATAAGATTGGTTTAAAATTACCAACGCTTGCTAAGAAATATGGTGGTGGTGGACGTGGAATGTCAGCATCCATACCTATCGATAAAGATTTCAAATTATATAAATATTCTTTTGATGTTGAACCTCCTAAAAAAGAAGTTAAAGTTCCACATATAATGGAAACTGAAAGATTTGTAAATGACAAATCTAAAGAAAAAACAGAAAATAAAGAAGAACGATGGTCTATATCTGAGGAGGAATTAAATGGTGTAGAGGAAGAGGTATTTGATGATTTATCAGAAATGGATGAGGCTATAAATAATGTGGATTTAAAAGAAACTTCTAATGAAGAACCGGTAACAGAATATCCTGAAATCGATTATGAATTAGAAGCTAGAAAGCAAAAGGAAATTGAAGAAGCTAATTTAGCAGAAGTTAAAGAAATAATAGAAAATTCTAATAGAATCGACGAAGAGGAAACACAAGAAGTTACTTCAGTTTCAGAAGAATTAGAAGAAGTTCCAATTACAAAGCATGCTAATAATACCACTCACAATAAAAACAATAATATTAAAGTTAGTAATAATAGGAAAAATAACAAGAAGAAATTTACCCCTGCTAAACCTTCAGGACGATAAAACAAATAGAGATATACTATTTATAGTATATCTCTTTATTTTTTGTCTAGTGTCTCCTTTAAACATAGTGATAATAATGTTTAAAGGAGGTTAACATCATGTTTAATAATACTTTAAAGGCTAAAATATTAGTTTTAAGAGGATTAGAATCAGAATTACCTACATTAGCTGTTGGTCAGTTAGGTTACTGCACTGATACCAACAGATTATTTATAGGTGACGCTGAAGATGGTAATGTATGTATTAATGGAGTTGATGCAAACGCTGTAGCTGGAGCAATTCAAAATCTTGAAAATGGTATGGTTGAATTAGACAACACTGTTGAAACACTTAATAATCAAATACCTGGAATTTTAAATGATTTACAAAGAGTTTTTACACTCGTAAATAATGTAAATAGTAATATGATCAGTGAAGCCACTATGAATGCAGCTATAGCTAATGCTATAAGTGCTGCCGCACCAGACTTATCAATCTATGTTACTAATGAAACATTTAATAGGGAAATGAATTATAAGGTTGGTCTTGATGAATTTTCAAAAACAATTGATACAAAACAAACAAAAGAACCAGGAAAAGGTTTATCAACTAATGATTTAACAGATGCTTTAGTTGCAAAGATAAATAAAATAGATGAAACTGAAACATATGTTACTGAAACTGAACTTACTTCTAAACTTGGTAATAAAGTTGATGTAGTTTCTGGAAAGGGACTTTCAACTAATGATTTAACAAATGAGTTAAAGACTAAAATAGAAGGTAGTATGCAAATATCTTCTGAGGTTTCCGTACCAGCTGCCACTGCTGCAGACAAGGGTAAAATAGTAATAGTTACTGATGGTAGCACAAATACTGATAAGGTATATATCTGTGTTTTAGATAATGGAACTTACACTTATAAAGAAATAACTCTTATATAATTAGAATATCCCATTGTGGGATATTCTTTTTTATTTTTATTATAATCACCCATCAGT
>ENA-ORNF01000522-ORNF01000522.1-human-gut-metagenome-genome-assembly--contig:-NODE-522-length-39328-cov-4.956510_pt1 | contig 39328 bp, 37 predicted proteins | sample MGYA00242110_ERZ509012 | MGnify/ENA primary metagenome ERZ509012 (study PRJEB26280, sample SAMEA2338714) | human gut metagenome | biome: human gut; feature: human-associated habitat; material: faeces...
ACTGCAAAAGAGAAAAAAGCAGCCGCAAAATTCCGGAAATTTTTGATAAAAGATGGGTACAATATGATGCAGTGGTCCGTGTATTCAAGAATTTGTAATGGAACAGATTCTGTTGCAATGCACAGACAGAGGCTGAAACAGAATCTCCCGGAAAATGGCTCTGTCCGGGCACTTACGCTGACAGAAAAGCAGTTTGAATCCATTGATGTTTTATTGGGAGAAAAAACATTTGCGGATTCACCGGAATCTACGGAACTGATCAATATTTTTTAACTAACACACAGGCTTGCCATCTATCGGTAGCTCCTTTACTATTTTGATAGAAACGAGACATATGCATATAATTATAAAAAGCGAAAAAGGATAGCAAGTAATTGAGATGGAAGAACAGACGATGAGTGCAAGAGAGAAAAATAATGTTAAGAATTATGTGAAAGTGAGGTGAGGTGTGTGCTAATGAATACATCTGAGTATCTTTCTATTATTGAAAATATTAAGAGTGAAATCAAGGCTGCGCAATACCGTGCAGCAGTTCATGCGAACGTAGACATGCTGCTCCTTTATCATGATATAGGCTGTGTAATCAATGAGCATAAATCATGGGGCAACAAGTTTATTGACAATCTTGCCACTGATATTAGGATCGCATTCCCGGAGAGTAAAGGATATTCTGTTCGTAATCTAAAATACATGGCAAAATTTGCCGAGACATATCCAGATCGGAAATTTGTGCAGATGGTGTCTGCACAAATTCCGTGGTCTCATAATATTGCAATTTTGGAAAAAGTCAAAGACCCGCAACAGCGTATATGGTACATTGAAAAAACGGCTGAAAACGGATGGTCACACAATGTTTTGATTCATCAAATCGAAAGTAGTTTGTATGAACGTCAGGTTCTGGCGGATAAGGTTACAAATTTTGAACACCGTCTACCGTCTCCACAAAGTGAGTTGGCAGTACAGACTATGAAAGACCCATATGTATTTGATTTCATTCCTTTTCGGGAAAATATGCTTGAACGGGACATTGAGCAGGCACTGGTTCGGGATGTCACAAAGCTTCTTTTAGAGCTTGGAACGGGATTTGCATTTTTGGGAAATCAGTATCCCCTGAATGTAGGTGGTGATGATTTTTACATTGATTTGTTATTCTATAACCTGAATCTCCGTTGCTATGTGGTTATCGAATTGAAAACCGGTGATTTCAAGCCGGAATATGCCGGTCAGCTAAATTTTTATCTGTCAGCTGTGGACGGCATTTTAAAGAAAGAGCAGGATAATCCGTCCATTGGTTTGCTTCTGTGCAAAAGCAAGAATAATGTGGTTGCAGAATATTCGCTCAAAGATATTTCAAAGCCGATTGGTGTAAGCGAATACAAAATAACCAGCAGTCTGCCGGATGCTCTGGAAAAGCAGCTGCCATCCGTTGAAGATATTAAGAAACGGATTAAGTGAACTTGGTTTTGGAAATTTGAAATAAAATTCGAAGTAAGAATACCAGAATTTCGTTGACTTTATACCACGGTAGTATACTTTTTTATACTGACTTTCGGAGGAAGTTAATATGAATTTGCTATTTAGATTTTTACTCACGGTAAATGCAACTTCATGGATGTTGGTTGTATACGGAATTAAAGAAAAAATAACAATACTGAGAATTCCACAGTGCTTTTTTGGAGTGGTTCTTTTGAGCATTCCAATTATCTTGTCATGGATTTCTGTTAGAATTTCAGTATATTTAGGTTCAGATTCATTTGAAGGGTGCCAAGAGTTTAGTTTGGCAGATAATGAGTTTTTACCAACGTATCTTGGTTATTTCTTTGTTTCATTGAGTGTATCTGATATAACAACAATGGTATATCTATATTTAATTGTATTTGTATTTACATTTTTATCGCAAACACAGTATTTTAATCCGATTTTTTTATTGTTTGGGTATCATTATTATCACATATTAACAGATCAGGGCACTCAGGTGTTTGTTATAACAAAGGGTAGAGTGATACGAAATAAAACTAACATAACATTTAAAAATTTAAGAAGAATTAACGATACGACTTATATTCAGGGAGAAAAAAGATGAATACAATTTGCGTTAAATTGCGAATGCGTGAGCATACCAATAAATATAGAAAAATGTTGTCGACAAACGAAAAGATTTTTTCAGAAATATCAGAGCTTATAGTAACCTCTCATCCTTATACTCCGGGTGGATTACTGGAAGATGGAGAATGGTTTGAAATTGCAAACGCATCACAGCAATTTTATGCAGGTGATGTTATTTCAAAAGATATAGAGACAGTAGACTTTGATTCATTATCAAGAGCTGATTTCTCAAAAATTGATTTTTTGTTTACAATAAATGAATCAACGATATATTTTCAAAATGTGAGTAAATCAAAATTGGTTTCAAAGAAAAAGATTGGAAGTTTTGGTGAGGGCTTCCGGTATCAGAGTAATTGTGAGGAAATTATAATTAATGATTATCCAGATGCAGTTTATTGCAAGAATACTGATACTCTATATTTTAAAAAATTAGAACCGATTGTTGGAATTTTTAAAGGAATTGATGAATTATATAGAGAGGCAACAGATGGTGAAACAGAAGAATTTTTGCAAAACGATTTTGTAGTATTACGGAATGAGTATGATGCCTCAAAGGTCAAAACTGCTAACAGAAAAAGGATTGCATTAGCAATGAAAACTCTTTCTGCATTAAATACGGAGGAAAAGAGAAATATATTTCAATACATAGGAGAGTATTGTCCCGATTTGAGAACCGAAAATAATGCATTTTTAGTAGGCAGTGAAGATGAATTAAAAATGGTATTGTTTGGAATAGAACAAAGATTTTATACTACACCTGTTGGTGATGAGAAGCGAATTGCAAATTCTGTAATTCTAATGAAATAGCACATACTTTAAGGAGAAAAACTACGATTGATATCAAAAAGGAGCGGGAACGTGATGAGCTACATTATGAAATTGTATATGCACTGCGTGGAGTAGTCGATGATTGGGACTTCAAAAATTATATTCTTGGCACGATGTTCTATCGTTATATTTCCGAAAAGCTGTGTGATTACACAAACAGCGGTGAGAGTGATGCGGGCAATATGGATTTTGATTTTGCAAAAATGCCGGAAAATCTGTTAGAGAATTCTTCACTCCAAGGCGTCCGAACTGCTCATACGCCTTGGAGTGATAGGAAAAACAGAAATCAATAAAGTATATGAAATAATAAGACTAATTTTGATACAAAGAAACCTACGAAAAATTGCATAGAATAGGTTTTTTGAGAGAGACTCCTACAGGTGTGTAGCGACAGCATCAAGCCTTACTTTTATACTAAACAACAGGTTAGCCTTCGGATGGTGCATACAATTTATGAACATACAATAAAATCCACGAACTGAAAGCATCCGTGGATTTTATAAAAATGATATGTACCCAGAATCCTGGACACATATTTACGAACTAGGCTGAACACATGGATGCTATCCTGTATTGCACAGGTGGCATCCATTTTGTTTTTGCCTGAATTCTTTTGTTATTATAATAATCTATATAGTCTTCAACCGCTTGTGAAAATTCTTCGAAAGAAGAATAATCTTTCTCATAACCATAATACATCTCGTTTTTTAATCTTCCAAAGAATGTTTCCATAATACAATTGTCATAGCAATTACCTTTTCGTGACATAGATTGTATAATTCCATGTTCCTGTAAGGCATTTCTAAAATAAGCATGTTGATACTGCCAGCCTTGATCAGAATGAAATATTAAACCTTCAACGGAAGGAAATTTTTCGAATGCTTTATTCAGCATTCGTTCTATCTGTCCAAGATTAGGACTCATGGATAAATCATATGAGATGATTTCATTTGTATTCATATCCAGTACTGGAGAGATATAACACTTTCCCCATGAAAAGTTAAACTGTGATACATCTGTGGCCCATTTTTGTAAAGGCGCAGTTGTACTGAAATCCCTGGCTATTATGTTGTCAGCAATCTTACCAATTTTACCCTTATAAGAATGATATTTCTCCTTTGGTCGTTTTCCAGCTAAGCCAGCTTTATGCATAAGACGCTGGACTCTTTTATGGTTCACCTGATACCCACGATTAATAAGTTCTCGGTGAACCCGTCTTACACCATACCTGCACTTGTTCTCAACAAAAACACGTTTTATTTCTTCTAGTATTTCTTGATTGCGTTCGGCAACAACATCGTTTCTGCTAATCTCAAAATAGTAAGTAGATCTAGCCATATGCATTGCTTTAAGGAGATACTTTAATTGGTATCCTTTTTCTCTGAGTTCTTTGATGATTGCTGCTTTTTCGCCTCGAGTTGCGCAGCCCATTTTTCTTGCCTCAAGGCGATCCGTTTTTTTATTACTTCATTCTCCGCTTTGATATATTCATTTTCAGTTCTCAGGCGTATCAGTTCTTCTCGTTCTGATTCTGTTAAAGGTAATGGATTTGTTGATTTCTTCATTCTCGGTTCCCTTGTTGGTCGTCCTTTTTTACTTTCTACTAAACCATTATATCCTTGTAATTTATATTTGTGTACCCATTGATAAAGCATTCCGGTGCTAATACCTGCTTCTATGGCAACTTTTTTCTTTGGTATTCCTGCAATGACCTTTGAAACCAGTTCAAACTTTTCTTCTGGTGTCCACACCTTATTAAACACTTTATGTTTTAAAGCTTCTGGACCATGTAAATCAACCAATCTGGACCATTCTCGTATATTACTTTTGAGAGTATCTGGATTCACCCCTTCTGGGATATCGGGATACGAACCTGAATGATACAATTCAACACACATCAGTTTAAACTCATAACTATAACGCATAAAAATGCCCTCCTTACTGGTTGCCAAGTAAAGAGGGTACATATCAGTTTAGGCTTGGGTGCTTTTTTTGCTGGTAAAAATAAGGCTTGGATGATATAATATAATTCAGTGATTTTGTAACCATTTTTGAGAGGTAAAGTATTGTAAAACAAAGAATTCATCCCGTATTCATACCGAAGTTTTATAGGCATCCGGGCGAGTTCTGGATGTTTTTTGATTGGAGGAGATGCAATGGGATGTATATGTCCAAAGTGTAAATCGAATAATGTTATTCCCATCATGTATGGATATCCTGCTCCAGAAGCTATGGAAGAGGTGGAAAAAGGTAATCTCAAACTTGGTGGTTGTGAAGTATTTATTGGTGGTGGACAGCCAGATCGTTTCTGTAAAGACTGTGAGCATGAATGGTGCATAGAGAATTTTCTTGTTGAAGATATAGTAAAGATACGATTTCGTTATTGGTCAAACTGGGGATGCTATGACCCAGAATCAATATAGGAAGACCAATGGGCATTTGAAGTGTTCCCGGATGGAACTGTGAAGTATTTCGCTTATCCTAGAGCAAGCAGACAAGTTCTTGATAAAGAAATAGTACATATTGAGAAGGATAGGGTTGCTGATTTTTATCAGAATGTAATATGGCTGTATCGCCCTTGGACGGAGATTATTGAATGCAAGGTGTGTGATGGCTGTAGTTATGAACTGATAATTACATACAAAGATAATAGAAAAAAGAAAATGCATGGAGATTTAGGCGGAGGAACTGTCGATAAAACCGTCACAGATTTTCTTTGCACTATCCCCAAAATGAAAGCTAGAATTGAAGGATGTGGGATAGAAAATGAAGATTGTTAGTTGGAATTGTAATGGAGCATTTAGAAAAAAATACAAAAAAATTCTTGAATTAGATGCAGATATTTATGTTATTCAGGAATGTGAACCTCTTAATGAGATAAAGGGAGAATTGAAAAAGTTAATCTCAGATGGCATTTGGGAAAAAGGTGCTAACAGGAAAGGAGTATTAGTATTCGCAAAGCCTGATGTCAAGCTGGAAAAGATGGAATGGGATTCTTTTGGAATGCGAGTATTTATTCCAATTATGATAAATGATTCATTTCCATTAATTGCTGTTTGGACTACCAAGCCAGCATATATTGAGGAGTTCTATATTTGGCAATTAGTAAATTCAGGACGGATAAACGAAGATGTTGTTATAATAGGTGACTTTAATAGTAATGCAGTTTGGGATAAAGGGCATAGTGAAAGAGGACATTCAATAGTTGTAAGTATGCTCAAAGCAATGGGACTGGAATCGGCATATCATTATGTTACGGGTGAAAAACAGGGAGAAGAGACTAAACCTACTTTTCATATGTATAGGAAAGTAGAGAAAACTTTCCATATAGACCATTGCTTTATTAAGCCAGAGATGATTCAGTCTTACGAAGTTTTAGATAGAGGTTGGTTAGAAATATCTGACCACATTCCAGTAGTGTTAGAAATGAAAATAGAAGGGGGAATACGATGATTAACCTTGGTACATTAAAAGAAATAACTGATTTAAGAAGTGTATGGTCACATGAAGCTTTGAACTTTACCCCTTGGGTAGCAGAGAATGTTGACTTGCTTGCGGATGCTGTTGGTCTTGATATTACGGTTGATGAGACAGAGTCTTCTGTTGGAGACTTTAATGTTGATATCTATGCATCTGAAACAGGAACAGATAGAAAGATTATCATTGAAAATCAATTAGAGGATACAGACCATGACCACCTTGGTAAATTAATAACTTATGCATCCGGCAAGGGAGCAGATGTGGTTATCTGGGTGGTAAAACACGCACGAGAAGAACATAAGGCAGCAGTAGAGTGGCTTAACAATCATACGGATGATAAGATTGGTTTCTTTCTATGCGAAATAAAACTGTTCCAGATTGGTGATTCGCAGATTGCTCCGTCATTTACAGTTGTTGAAAGACCGAATGATTGGACGAAGGAGATTAAGAAGACCACGGCTGCAAATCCAACACAGCAACAGAGACTAGAGTATTGGCAGGCATTCAACGATTATGCTTTTCAGACTACAGAATTTGCTAAAGCATTTAATAAGAGAAAACCTACCACAGACCATTGGATGGATTTTAGTATTGGTTCATCAGCTTGTCACATCGCGGTTACTCAAATTCAGAAGAGAAATGCTATCGGTGTTGAATTATACATAAATGATGATAAGGAACTTTTCAAGAGCCTTCTTTCTCACAAGGACGAGGTAGAGTCTGTTATGGGATTTGCTCTTGATTGGAGAGAGCTGCCGGAAAGAAAGGCAAGTCGTATCATCATAGAAAAAGCAGTTAAATTTGATGATCAGAATAGCTGGTCAGAGCAGTTTGAATATATTATGGATGTCTGCATGAAGATGAAGAAGGCATTTAAGAAGTACTTATAATAATCCGCGAAATTTACAAGGTCTATTACGAAGGAGGACAAATTTATGCGTGATGAAAAAGAAAAAGTAGAACAAAGAATGCAAAATATGAAGAGATTCTATATCAAGGCTGGGGAATTAATTGATAAACTCCCAGATGCAGTTCCAGAAAAGACTAGAGAAATGTTGAAAGACACTATTCTAGGAGACAAAGAATTAAAGCAGTTAATGGAAGGAATTGATGCTCATAGACCACCAAGAATCTTTTTGATTGGAAGAACAGGTGTAGGAAAGAGTAGTTTGATAAATGCACTGTGTGGTGCATATGTTGCAGGAGTAAGTGATACGAAGAGTTGTACGGTAAATGCTCAAGTTTATCAGTGCAAGGATGGAGACCGTGTTCTGATGGAAATCCTTGATACACGAGGAATAGCTGAATCTGAAAGTTTGAATTCAAATATTTCTGCAGAAGATATGTTAATAGAAGAAGTAAATCAGTTTTCTCCAGATGTTGCAATTCTTATGTTAAATTGTACTCATAGAGATGATGTAAATACAGATGTAGAATTTCTAAAGAAAGTTGCAAAGAGCTATGCAGATACAAATAATATAAGATTGCCAATTGTTGTTGTAGTTAATAAGTGTGATGAGATGGCTCCGTCCAGATTCAAAACACCAAGCGAATATCCAGCAAATAAGATTTCAAAGATAAATGAGGTTGTTCAGTATTATAAAGGAATTATTGTAAAAAATGGGTTGAAAATCGATGATATAGTTGCTGTTTCTTCATTAATTGATTGGCAAACACCAGATGGAATGGAAGTATCGGTAGAAGACATTGATAATTTACCTATTCATGATATTGAAAATCTTGAAATTGCATTTGATGGAAGATATCAGATTGAGGAACTGCTTGATATATTGGAAGAAGCCATCCAAGATTTTGAGGCACAGATGGGATTAAGGATGGCTGCGAGATTGACAGAAGTAGTTCATAGACTTGCCCGCCATCTGAATAAAATATTCTCCGGGCTTGCAGGAACAGTAGCATTAACTCCTATTCCGGTTTCTGATATTTATGTATTGTTGATTATTCAAGCATTGCTAGTTTCACTTATTGCATCGTTAAGTGGTAGAGATATTTCATTGGATACGGCAAAAGAGTTTATCTTCAGTATGGGTGGTTTAGCTGGAGTTGGTTATACATTGAGATTAGTAGCGCAACAAGGTGCTAAATTTCTAAATGCAATTTGGCCAGAATCAGGTTCTGCTGTAAGTGCAACTGTGGCTGCATTGGGAACGTCTGCAATAGGTAAGGCGGCTATTACATATTATGTAGATGGAGCAACCATAGAAGAAGCAAAAAAGAAATTCGAAGAAAGTAAAAAAGAGAAATAGAACTAATGGAGGGTGTGTATCCGCACACCCTTTGTTAAATAGTGAACACCCCCTAGGCAAAAGTGAACACCTCTAGGGCAAAAAGGGTGTTCAAATGAACACCCCAAATCGCAGTAGTAATTACTCTTAATTTCTACTACGATTTTACTACTACACACGGCTATGAAATGCTAATTCTTGCCAAGATATGCCGATTATGTAGTTTACACTTAATAATAATGAATGCCCGGAAATGCCGATAAAACCTTGCAAAACTCGGCATATCTTGGCATTTTAGGATAGGAGAAATTTATGATAAAAGTCTTATTCATCTGCCACGGCAACATCTGCCGCAGCACTATGGCCCAGAGCATCTTCACTTATCTGGTGAAGCAGGCAGGGCTTGAGAATGATTTTGAGATTGAGTCAGCGGCGACAAGCCGTGAGGAGATTGGGAATCCGCCACATTACGGCACAGCAGCAAGGCTGAGAGAGGCGGGAATTCCGCTGGTGTCACACAGGGCTGTCAGGATGACAGAGGAAGATTACGATTACTACGATTATCTGATAGGAATGGACAGTGCTAATATAAAAAATATGCAGCGTATTGCGGGTGGTGACCCGGATGGTAAGCTTCATAAGCTGATGGAATATGCAGGCAAAGGGACAGCAAGGGATGTCGCAGATCCGTGGTATACGGGAGATTTTGAGGCAACCTACAGGGATGTTACGGCCGGGTGCAAAGGTCTGTTAGAATGTCTGAAAAAAGATAATAAAATTTGATATTTTCTTAACAAAATAACTTTGTTAAGAAAATAACTTAATTAATTTAAGGAAAATGATAGAAATTCTGTAATAACACTTGATAATTTCTCAAAAAGCAAGTACTATTTACATAGACGTGTTATTAGATTTTGAGGAGGAGACAGGTTATGGCAGATCACGTAATTAACGAAGCAAAAAGGTGTCTTAACTGCAAGAAGCCAATGTGCAGAACCGGATGTCCGATTAATACACCTATTCCACAGATGATACATGAATTCCTGAACGGAGGAATCACAGAAGCAGGTAAGATGGTATTTGAGAACAATCCGCTCTCTATAATATGCTCGCTTGTCTGCGACCACGAAGCACAGTGCGAAGGACATTGCATAAGAGGAATTAAGGAAAGTCCTGTACATATAAGCAGCATAGAGAATTATATTTCAAGCAACTACTTTGACAAGATGGAGATTGTAAGAGATCCGCTTAAGAACAAGAAGGCAGCAGTAATCGGTTCCGGTCCTGCCGGAATTACAATAGCAACAATACTTGCCAAGAGGGGATATGATGTGACGGTATTTGAATCACGTGAGAATATCGGTGGTGTATTAAGATACGGTATACCGGAGTTCAGACTCCCTAAGTCAATCCTTGACAATTATCGCAAGAAGCTTTATAAGCTCGGCGTAAGATTCCGTCCGAACACAACAATCGGTGGTGCAATAAGTGTTGATGATCTGTTCAGGGATGGTTATCTTGCGGTATTCATCGGAACGGGAGTGTGGAGGCCTAACTCACTGAATATTAAGGGTGAGAGCCTTGGTAATGTGCATTTTGCAATTGATTACCTTGTTAACCCGGATTCATATGATCTTGGCGAGAAGGTAGCAATAATCGGAGCAGGTAACTCCGCAATGGACGTTGCACGTACAGCACTCCGTAAGGGGGCAAGAGAGGTTACTGTATATACGCACAGCGAGAAGGTTCGTGCAAGTGTAAGAGAAGTTGAATATGCACAGATTGACGGTGTTAATTTTGAGTATTGCAAGTCACCTGTAGAGCTTACTGACAAGGGACCTATATTTGCAGACATCATTATTAATGAAGATGGCGAGAAGATGGTACAGGCGGGAACAGAGAAGCTTTATCCGGCTGATACAACATTTATCGCAGTAAGTCAGGGACCTAAGGATAAGATTGTGTCTACAACGCAGGGAATTGATGTTAACCAGAGAGGCCTTATCACAGTTGATGAGAATGGTAAGACTACGAGAAATGGTATCTTTGCAGCAGGCGATGTTGTTAACGGAGCTAAGACGGTTGTTGAGGCTGTTAAGTTCTCTAAGGCAGTTGCTGATGCGATGGACGAGTATATGCAGACACTGTAATTGAATGATATTTTATTTAATTGAACAGACTGAGTTGAATAAGCTGAGCCCCGGCCTGGCAGGTATTAATAATTCCTATGAATAATATCTGGCATTCCGGGGCTTTTAATTAGTTTTGTCAGCTATATACCGGTTTTGCAAATGTATTTCATGACCATGCATGCAGTCCGTCTGCCTACAGATTCCTGTATTCCTGTGGTGTCACTCCATATACACGCTGAAATGCCCTGTAGAATGTACGGCTTGAATTAAAGCCGCTTGCATAGCCGATATCAGTCACGGTCATATGTGTATTCTTGAGAAGATGCGCGGCATGTTCTGAACGGCATCGGCCGAGATACGCAGGGAATGATTCGTGTATCTTATCAGAAAAAATATGTGAAATGTAGAATTTGTTAAGACCGAGGTCATGCGCGATTGTGTCAAGCGACATGTCTTCTTTAAAATTATCTGCGATGTACTCGATTAACGTATGGCAGATATCTACAGAATCGCCGGTCTCCACGGAACTCTGCATCGTAAGCAGCGGCATGATGCATCCGAGGATTATATGCATGTAGCCCTGGGCAATCCGGAAGTCACGTCCGTTGGCGCAGCAGTCGAGAATGTGGTCGATTGCGTAGGTACATTCATGCGGAATTGTATCCTTTGTAAGAACAGGTACTTCAGGCCTTCGGCGTGAAAGTTCATTTATATAGCCACCGGCAAATTCAGGATTGAATATCATAAGTATTGCCTCAGATTCACCAAGGCTTTCAGTGCTGTGTGGCCGGTTTGGAAATGCAATAGACAGATCTCCGGCATTAAGCACATAGGAATTATCATCGATAGTGACGCGAAGCTGCCCGCTTTTTACATAGATCATCTCGACCTGCCGGTGAAGATGAAGCGGATATGTGTTATTTAGTGTGATTGTTACGCTATATTCTTCTTCACGATTCTGATAAAATGCACTCATATATAGTCCTCCGGTCTGTGAGATAATGATACTGACATCATTATAATACACAAAATGCATATTAACAATATATGACATAATGAACATTCACGTTGGCATGCAAAAAATATGTCCGTGTTTTATATTAAAATTAATTTAAATGATTCATGAAGGAACTATTTTGAAATCACAGATATAAGGAGAGCAGCATTATGAGTATTGTAAATCAGAATTTTACCATAAGATATAATTTTGACAGTATGAAGCCACAGAGTATGTGGAATGCCGATCTTGGTGACAGATATTCTAATCCGGTGCTGTATGCGGATTACTCAGATCCTGATGCCATAAGAGTTGGTGAAGATTATTTCATGATTGCGTCGAGCTTCTGCAATTCACCGGCACTGCCAATCCTTCATTCAAGGGATATGGTGAACTGGAAGGTTATTAATTATGTGCTTAAGCATGTTCCTGAAGACAGGTATGATGAACCTGTCCATGGCTGTGGAGTATGGGCACCTGCAATAAGATATCATGAAGGAATCTATTATGCGTGTTTTCCGATGCCGGATGAAGGCATATATATGAGCACAACAACTGACCCATGGGGTGAATGGTCAGAGCCTGTCAATATAAGACCGGGAGCAGGCTGGATTGACCCATGTCCGTTCTGGGATGAGGACGGAAAGGCATACCTTGTTGCAGGAGTTGCAAAGAGCCGTATCGGATATAAAAGCGTGCTGCATATGGTTGAGATGCAGCCGGACGGAATGGGGCTCATTGGGGAAGAGGTAAAAGTCTTTGATGGCAATCTCAATGACCAGATTACGATAGAAGGCCCGAAGCTTTATAAGCGCAATGGCTGGTATTATATATTTGCACCGGCTGGCGGTGTAAAGACCGGCTGGCAGACGGTGCTGCGTTCACGCAATATATTCGGACCGTATGAGTACAAAGTAGTTATGCGTCAGGGTGATACTCCTGTTAATGGCCCTCATCAGGGAGCGTGGGTTGACACTGTAACAGGTGAGGACTGGTTTATTCATTTTCAGGATGTATATGCAGCAGGAAGAATTACGCATCTTCAGCCTATGCACTGGGAGAATGACTGGCCGGTTATCGGAATAGCCAAGAATGGCAATGATTACGGAGAACCGGTACTTGAGTACAGAAAGCCTGATGTAGGTGATGTTGAGACTGATGTATGTGAGCCGGATTCATCCGACAGCTTCTGCGGTAAGAATCTCGGACTACAGTGGCAGTGGAATGCCAATTATGACAAAAAATGGTATTCGTGTACAGAACGTGGTCTCATACTTAATGCAATGTTCAAAGAGGCTGACAGACCTCTCGGAGATGTTCGCAACCTGCTGCTGCAGAAGTGGCCGGCACCGGAATTTACGTGCATAACGAAGATTGATGTTACAGGAATGAAGGAAGGTGACACGGTCGGAATTATTTCAATGGGAATGCTCTATGAAGGGCTTGCATTGACAAAGAATGCTGCCGGATTTGATGTTAGTGTAACAGAAGGTGCGCAGCATTTTGATAAGGAGAAGGCAATAACTGACGAGCAGACCAAGACGGTTGCACAGCTTGCTGCAGCTGAATGTGCAGATGGTGTATGGTTTATGTATAAGGTCGTAAGGACAGGATACAGGGATATCAGCGAAGAAGAGAAACATACTCCGGTGGAGATGCTGGGTCTGTATTACAGCGTTAACGGCACTGATTTTGTCAAATGCATATCTGCTGAATCTAAAGCAGGCCGCTGGGTTGGCGTCAAGAATGGCATATACTGCATAAGCGATAACGATGACGGCGGCTGTGTTACTGCAAAATATGTCAAATATATAAAAAACGATAACATTTAATTTGCTTGCAAATGAGCTGTGAATATGCTAACATAAGCATATTAATGGTAAAAGCCGTGAAGGCTCTTGAGCAGAAGTGGATTATCCCTTTGATGCGGGTGATACCGATTAGTATATCCGTCCCGGCATATATCATTTTACTGATATGTGCCGGGACTTTTTAATTTGATGGAGGTAGAGATGGCAAATATTATTTCTGACGAAACAATTGATTATGTTGGAATTCTTGCTAAACTGGAACTTTCGCCTGAAGAGAAGGAAGAGGCGAAGAAGGATATGGGAAGGATGCTCGATTATGTAGATATGCTTAACGAACTTGATACATCAGGTGTGGAGCCTATGTCACATGTGTTCCCTGTTAATAATGTATTCCGTGAGGATGTTGTTACTAATGGTGACGACCGTGATAATATTACAGCCAATGCACCGCAGAAGAAGGATGGCGCATTTATGGTACCTAAGACATTTGTCTAAGACATTTGCCTAAGACATTCGCCTAAGACAATTGTCTGATTATTTTAAATATATGATTTGGAGGATATAGACGTGGATTTGATGAGTCTGACAGCCGTTGAGCTTGGCAGAAAGATAAAAGCCAAAGAAGTTACCGTCAGGGAAGCAGTCCTTGCGGCATATGACAAGATTGATGAGAAGGAAGCTGAACTTAACTGCTACGTTACAACAACGAAGGAAGCAGCACTTGCTAAGGCGGATGAAGTTCAGGCTAAGATTGATGCGGGTGAACTTACAGGACCTCTTGCAGGTGTGCCTGTTGCAATTAAGGACAACATGTGTACCAAAGGAGTGCTTACGACATGCAGTTCCAGAATACTTGAGAATTTTGTGCCTACATTTACGGCAGAAGCAGTAATTAACCTTGAGAAGGCAGGTGCTGTAATTCTCGGTAAGACTAATATGGATGAGTTTGCGATGGGAAGTACAACGGAGACATCGCATTACGGAGCAACTAAGAATCCATGGAATACAAAGCATGTTCCGGGCGGTTCATCAGGCGGTTCAGCTGCAGCAGTTGCAGCTGATGAGTGCAGCTTCGCACTTGGTTCGGATACAGGTGGTTCTATAAGACAGCCGAGTTCATACTGCGGCGTTACGGGTATGAAGCCTACTTACGGAACAGTATCAAGATACGGACTTATTGCCTATGGTTCTTCTCTTGACCAGATAGGACCTATAGCTAAGGATGTTACGGACTGTGCAGCAATACTTGAAACGATTGCATCATATGATCCTAAGGATTCAACATCAATCAGGAGAGATGATTATGACTTTACATCAGCACTGGTTGATGATGTTAAGGGGATGAAGATAGGAATACCGAAGGATTATCTTATCGAAGGGCTTAATCCTGAGGTTAAGGCAGCGATTATGAATGCTGCACATAAGCTTGAAGAAAAGGGTGCTGTTGTTGAAGAATTTGACTTAAGTCTCGTAGAATATGCGATTCCTGCATACTATGTAATTGCATGTGCTGAGGCAAGTTCTAATCTCGCAAGATTTGACGGTGTTAAGTACGGATACCGTACACCTGAATATAATGAGCTTCACGAGATGTACAAGAAGACACGTTCAGAGGGATTCGGACCTGAGGTTAAGAGAAGAATCATGCTCGGTTCATTTGTATTAAGCTCAGGATATTATGATGCTTATTATCTTAAGGCACTCCGTACAAAGGCGCTTATAAAGCAGGCATTTGATAAGGCGTTTTCTAAGTATGATGTAATTCTCGGACCTGTTGCACCTACAACTGCTCCTGAGATAGGTTCATCACTTGCAGATCCTATCAAGATGTACCTTGGAGATATTTATACAATTTCTGTTAACCTTGCAGGTCTTCCGGGTATCAGTGTTCCGGGAGGATTTGATTCAAAGGGTCTTCCTATCGGTGTGCAGATGATTGGCAACTGTTTTGAAGAGAAGAAGATTATCAGGACTGCATATGCATTTGAACAGTCTCTGAAGGCAGAGAGAATATAGGAAAGGGGCCAATACAATGAGAGAATATGAAACAGTCATTGGACTTGAGGTCCACGTTGAACTTGCAACTAAGACAAAGATTTTCTGCGGATGCTCAACTGCTTTCGGTGGAGCACCTAATACACATACATGTCCGGTATGTACAGGCATGCCGGGTTCACTTCCTGTACTGAATAAGCAGGTAGTTGAATATGCTATGGCTGTAGGGCTTGCTACGAACTGCGCAATAACACAGAACTGCAAGTTCGACCGTAAGAACTATTTTTATCCGGATAACCCACAGAATTATCAGATATCACAGCTCTATTATCCAATATGCCGCAACGGACATGTAGATATTGAAGTTGACGGAGTTAAGAAGAGTATCGGAATCCATGAGATTCATATGGAAGAGGATGCGGGTAAGCTTATACATGATGAGTGGGAAGACTGCTCACTTGTAGACTTCAACAGAAGCGGTGTTCCGCTTATTGAGATAGTATCAGAGCCTGATATGCGTTCGGCAGAGGAAGTTATTGCATATCTTGAAAAGCTCAGAATGACAATACAGTATCTTGGTGCATCAGACTGTAAGATGCAGGAAGGCTCTATGAGAGCCGATGTCAACATTTCCGTAAGGGAAGTGGGAGCAGCCGAATTTGGTACGCGTACTGAGATGAAGAATCTTAACTCATTCAAATCAATCGCAAGGGCAATTGAGGGTGAGCGCAACAGACAGATAGAGCTTATTGAGGATGGCAAGAAGGTAGTTCAGGAGACACGCCGCTGGGATGATGCCAAGGAGTCTTCATATGCTATGCGATCTAAGGAGGATGCACAGGACTACAGATATTTCCCTGAGCCTGACCTTGTACCTATAGTTATAAGTGATGAGTGGATTGCAAGGGTTAAGTCTCAGCAGCCGGAATTCAGAGAAGAGAAGAAGGCAAGATATCAGGAGGAGTTCGGTCTGCCTGAGTATGATGCGGATATTATCACGGGAACAAAGCATCTTGCAGATATATTTGAAGAGGCAACCAAGATCTGTGGCAAGCCTAAGAAGGTATCTAACTGGATTATGGGCGAGACAATGAGACTTCTCAAGGAGAAGGAGATGGATCCTGAGGATATCACATTCGCACCTGAGAACCTTGCTAAGATAGTTAATCTTGCCGATGCAGGAACAATCAATAATACGGCTGCTAAGGAAGTGTTTGAAGCTGTATTTAACGACAATGTCGACCCTGATGTTTATGTTGAAGAACATAAGATGAAACAGGTTAATGATGAGGGCGCATTGAGAGAGGCTATTGAGAAGGTTATAGCTGAGAATCCACAGTCTGTTGATGATTACCATAATGGTAAGGAAAAAGCAATTGGATTTCTTGTTGGACAGACTATGAAGGCTATGAAGGGTAAAGCTAATCCTGCAATGGTTAACCAGATATTAAAGGAATTGCTCTAATATATGAAAAATGATTTACTGACTATTGGAAGTTTTACTGTGCATGGATATGGTCTGATGATAGCAATTGGCGTTATTGCTGCTTATATGATGGCGGAATATCGTGCCAAAAAGAAGAATATGGATCCGGATAATGTCTTTTTACTTGTCATATGGGCACTTGTATCAGGATATATCGGTTCTAAGCTTCTGTTTATAATTACTATCCTTCCGGATGTTTTTAAGGATCCTTCAATCCTTAAGAATGTCTGGGAAGGCTGGGTTGTATATGGTGGAATTATTGGCGGCGTAATCGGAATCATGATTATGTGCAGAGTTAAGAAGCTGGATTTTTGGCAGTATATAGATCTTACAGCTCCGTCAATGGCACTTGCACAGGGATTCGGACGTATCGGATGTCTGCTGGCGGGCTGTTGTTACGGAAGACCTGCAACGTCAGCGTTTGCAATTACATTTCATAATTCGGCATTTGCACCTAATAATATTGCACTTGTACCTACACAGATAATATCTAGCGGACTTGATTTTGCTAATGCATTCGTGCTTCTCTGGCTTGATCGTAAGAAAAAATGTGATGGACAGATTATGGCATTATATCTGATGTTCTACAGTGCCGGCAGATTTGTGCTTGAGTATTTCAGGGGTGACCTTGAACGCGGAAGCGTTGGAGTGCTGTCAACGTCCCAGTTTATATCGGTATTTACATTTATACTTGGTGTGGTCATATTCGTGGCGAGAACACGTTTATGTGATAAGAATAAGTGATGGAAGGAGGTGAAGGCGGGTGTTTGGATTTGGTAAATCATCTAAGCCAAGGGCAGCAGTATTTGTAGACTATGAGCACTGGTTCTATGGATATCATAATAATTTCCATATGAGACCTAACTTTGAGGAGTGGATTCAGGAACTTAAGAATGAATATGACATTGATGAACTTCATGTGTTTGGAGATTTTTCAGAGCGTCAGATAGGAGCGGAGCTTCCTGAACTTCAGAGAATTACGAATAATAACGTGACTCATACTGCAAGTGATAAGCTTGGCGTGGACAAAGATTTTACGGATGTAATAATACTTGACCATATTTACAGAAGTGCAGCAAAGAAGAAGAGTGCAGATGTATATGTGTTGTTTACAGGGGATGCACATTTTACATGCGTTGTGGATTATTTAAAAGAACTTAATAAAAAAGTAGTTATTTACGGAGTTAAATTCGGCTTCAGCAATGCACTGAAGTCAGCAGCAACAAGTTATGTAGAGATGCCAAGACAGATTCAGGTTAAGAATCATTATAATGACCTGATTCTTGCAAGTCTTGATAAGCTTCGCAGAAAGCCTGGCAAGACACCTTCATACTGGAGAACCATAGACAGCGTTGCCAAGTATAACAGGGTTCCGGAAGACAGGGTTAAGAAGGCGCTTGATGGCCTTATAAGCCAGAAGTACATCAGCCAGACTACAAAAACAGATGCTAGGGGAGAGAAAATTTCACTCCTTACGGTTGACTGGGATAAGCTCAGCCAGGATGGAATATGGCAATAATTATATTGTCTGGGGGTTACTTATATGATGATAGAAAAAAGAAGAACAAAGAGAATTGATGTTGATGTTACAGTTTCGTTAAGGCAGCTGGGGGATAGCTTTGTATCAGGATATTCATCAGATACGGTGGATGTGCATGTTATTGACATATCAAAAGGTGGAATAGCATTCGAGTCTGATTATGATTTTAAAATTAATTCTTACTATGATACTATAATCACACTTGCCAATAAGGAATCATTTGAGGCGGTGATAGAAGTACTCCGCAAAGATGTTCACGGAGCGAATAATGTATATGGCTGCAGATTTGTCGGAATTAATGCTGATGACCAATTTAAGATTGATGTGTATCAGCTGCTTCATGACAATGGCGAAGCACAGTAGCAGCGTGGCCGTGAGTGGAAGGAAAACCAGCGGTCTGCAGATATAAAATACTGCCATACAGGATACAAGCAGATGTCCTGTATGGCAGTATTTTATTGTTTTGTTATATATTTTTCTTCAAAGCTCGAAGATGGCATCGGTCTGTCATAATAATAACCCTGTATCTTATCACATCCAAGTTCCATTATGCGCTGCCTTTCACGTTCGGTCTCAATGCCTTCACATATTATGTCGAAACCTATACTCCTGAGTATATTGATGATTCCTGAGAGAAGAATCACTCCTTTGTCATTATCAAGGCACTGCCTTGCAAAACTGCAGTCAAGCTTGATTGTGTCGGCAGGCAGAGTGGCAATAAGACTGAGTGAGGAATATCCGGAGCCAAAGTCATCAACATCAATGGTAAATCCATGCCTGCGTAGTTCTCTTGCTGTATCGTCTATAAAGTCAACGGATTCAATAAAAGTTGTCTCTGTTATCTCAAGCTCTATCAGGCGGGATGGAATATCATACTTCTTCTGGAGGGCAAGTATCTTATCAATAAGCCCGGGCTTTAGAAACTGTATTCTTGATATATTGAGTGAGACGGGTTTTACATTGCCGCCGTTATCAATCCATCTGCGTATGTCAGCAAATGTCTTCTCCATGATTATATCATCAAAATCACCAATGATGCCTGTGCGCTCAAGAACAGGAATGAACTCACCGGGAGATATAATGTTGCCGTCCTTGTCGGCTATGCGTCCTAAAGCTTCTGCACCGATAAATTCGCCGGTAGAGGCTGAACACTTAGGCTGGTAATATACATACACACTGTCACGTTCACGTGCACTCTGGAATTCATGTGTAAGCCTCATTACATTGGATGAATCCTTATATGCGTTGGAATCAAATATGCCGCATGTCACACTCAGGTTACCTTTGAAGCACTTCTTGGCAAAGTGAGCCTTATCACATGCTGAACGTATTCCTTCTGAATTGTCCTCAATGATATAAAGCCCTGTATACACATGAAAATATATATTAGGATAACGCTTCTGGATATATTCAGTAAACTCTGTATTCATGTTTGTTATGATTGCTACTTCTTCATCCTGCGATACATCACCTATAGCAATCAGCGACCTGAACTGATCGGCATAAGGGCGGCTTGCAAGTATGCATCGGGGATTGCCGCTGAAGAACTTCTCAGCCATCTCCTGTATAGTGCGGTTGCCTTCAGCCATTCCGTAAAGGTCATTAATGTATTTGAAATTGCTTAAATCAGTTGCTGTGACAGCATATCTGCAGTCCGGGTTATTCTTTAATATTTTATCAGCCTCGCGCAGGAAAAGGTGCAATGGCAATAGGTTGGTAAGATAATCCCTCTCCATATGAAACCTCCTGATGACACATTAACAGATGTGTCCTGTGATTCTGTATACACGGATTGTACTAAAATCAGTACAATTATCATGTTGTAATGATAGCACATTTTGCTTTGAATAACAACAGCTATGTGCTACAATTAGTTTGATAATTATCAGACTTCTCCAAAGCAGAAGAATTAACGAAAAGAGGTTTTTTGATGAAAAAGTTATTTGCACTTCTGTGGTTTTCGATAGTTATGCTTACAGCGGTTTGTGGATTGATTTTTTATACAGACAGCCGGAAGTCACAGCAAAGCAGTCAGAATAATGCGCAGGCTGCAATATATACCATGGCAGGCACCAAGCCAACACTTCCGCTTGCTCCTTCAGTCCAGGTTAGAACGAAGCCTGCATCAGACAGGGGAGCTCTTGGAACAGATTATAAAGCTATGCAGGGAAGCGGCAAGTCGGTATCTGCTCCGGATTCATCACGTGCACCTGATGCTGCGCCGGCAACGGAAGCGGAATCAGTGAAGAAGTACACATTTACTGAAGAAATGTATCCGTATCGGGCAATGTTATCCAAAGAGCAGCAGGAGGTATATGATGATGTATATGCTGCAGCCGTAGAACGCAGGAGTGATTGTGCTGTTGGCGCAATGATAAGCCAGGATGCGCTGAATGATGTGATGACGGCCGTATATAACGACCACCCGGAGCTGTTTTATCTTGATACACAGTATTCGTATGAGTATTCCGGTTCAGGAAGAGTGTTGAAAGTTACACTTAAGTATAATGCCACAGCGGCGGATTATGAGAATTCACTTAAGAAGTTCAATGATGCGGCAGATACGATAATTAAGGGGGCATCCGCACTTACTACAGCAGAGGATAAGGAAAAATATGTATACAATGCCATAATGGACAGTGTTAAATATAATGCGTCGGCACCGGTTAACCAGAGTGCATACAGTGCGCTTGTTAATAAGGAGTCTGTGTGCGCCGGATATTCGCGGGCATTCCAGTACATTATGCAGAAGCTTGACATACCATGCTATCTGTGTACAGGATATTCCAAAGGAGGAGCACATGCGTGGAATATAGTAAAACTGGGTGATGCATATTATAATGCTGACATATCGTGGGATGATTCGCTTGGAGAGAGCGGAGGATATACTTACAGATATTATAATGTTTCTGATGAAAAGTTCTCTGTTGACCATACAAGAAAAGGTCTTTCGGTAAAACTGCCGAAGGCAGCAGGTGAATAACCTGTGTGCCTCCGGCAGTTTTGCTTTTGAATCTTAATGAATCCTAGCTGTATGTAATAAATGCGGTAAGCTTAAGAAAGCTGGGAAGTGCAGTTAGGGCACCTTACGGCCTTGACTGATATCTTGCTGCAGCAGTAAGGGCATTCCTTGGTGTCTGGTGCTGCCGGAGCATCTTTGTGGCCGAGGCTGCTTAGCTTGTTAAGAACCTTAACAAGCATGAATATTATGAAAGCCATAATGATAAAGTTAATAACTGATGTTATGAAAGCACCATATCTGATGTCAACACCACGGATTGTGAGCACCATGCTGCTGAAGTCAGTCTTGCCGAACAATCCGATGAATGGCGAGATTACATCGTTGGTAAGAGATGTAACAATAGCCTGAAAAGCTGCACCGATGATAACACCGACTGCCATGTCCATTACATTGCCGCGCAATGCAAATGCCTTGAACTCGTTTAAAAATTTTTTCATATGTCCCTCCATAAATAAAAATGAGATATTATGCTGTATAATATAATGATACAGTCAGCAAATTCTATTGTCAATACTACTTGAAATGTGGTAATATTATCTGTAGTGTTGATTAGATATTGAGTATTGTAATCGGATGTAATCCGATATTTATAAGAGGATAAAAGATGCGATTAACGATTGATACACATATGCATACAATTGCAAGCGGACATGCTTATAATACGATTGATGAGATGACACGTTCTGCTGCTGACAAGGGATTTACACATATTGCGATAACGGAGCATACGCCAAAGATGCCCGGCTCATGCGCTGAGATGTATTTTCATAATCTTCAGTCACTCCGCCATGAGAAGATGGGAGTGTACAGACTGTTCGGAGCGGAACTTAATATAATGGATTTTAAGGGCAGTGTGGATCTGCCTGAACGTGTGTATAAAGAGCTTGATATTACAATAGCAAGTTTCCATACGCCGTGCATTAAGTCGGGAACAAGGGAACAGAATACAGCGGCTCTGATATCAGTTATAAAGAATCCGTGGATTAATATAGTAGGTCATCCGGATGACGGAAGGTATCCGGTTGATATGGAAGCGGTTGTTAAGGCTGCAAAGGAGAACAATACACTGCTTGAGCTTAATAATGCATCACTTAAGCCTGCCGGGCCAAGACCGGGAACCTGGGAGAATGACCGGAAGATGCTTGAACTGTGTAAGAGGCATAAGGCGCACATAACTATATCAAGTGATGCGCACATTGAGGAGGATATTGGTAATTTCCAGTATGCACTTCAGCTGATTGAAGAGATGGATTTCCCAGAGAGCCTTATAGCCGGAACGGATTATGATAAGCTTGTGGGATTCCTTAATATAGGGAAGAGTGGGAACAATGAATAAAAAGCTTGATACTGACGAAGTTAAGAACCTATACAAAGCTGTTGTATCTTTGAAAAGTGAAGAAGAATGCATGGCATTTTTTGAGGATTTGTGTACTATTAATGAGATATTATCATTGTCGCAGAGATTTGAAGTTGCCGGACTTCTAAGAGAGCATTGGACATATCTTGACATTGCCCAGAAGACAGGAGCATCAACAGCGACAATAAGCCGTGTGAACAGAGCTCTCAACTATGGAACGGACGGCTATGACACTGTGCTTAACAGACTTAAGGCAGAAGAACGGGAATAACAGAATATAGAATATATATTAAGCAGACAAAAGGCTGCCGGAATGATTATAATCGTACAATTACAGTCATATCCGGTGGCCTTTTGCTCATTTTGCCATGTGTTTTATTATTGGTTACAGGCGAATCTGCTACATGAACAGATTACTTATTCTTGTCAGTATCCATCTCATCGATGATATTCTCAATGATATTTTTCTTCATGTAAATGTCAAATATAAGCATTGATATAAATGCAAACTTCTGCAGATATTCACGCTCATGTTCATCCTCTATGTTCTCAAATGAGGCAGAAGCCTTCCTATGCTGGAAGAAAATATCTTTAGATACATTGGAAACCTGGTCCTTTTCAAGCTGATATACCTCCTTATATATCTTCTCAAGTGAAATAACATCATTATCTCCAAAGAAATCTTCTGTCATCGGAGTAAGCAGCTTCTGTATGTCTCCGATGGAAAGCATCTGCTTAAAGTAATAGATGAATGCCATGATATAGAGATGGTCGGAAGAATACTTCTTCTTGACCGGTGGGGGAAGAAGCTTATTCTTCGTGTAATTGTTGATCATTGTCTTGGTGAGAGTCTTATCGTCTTCGTAGCGCTTGATATCGCTCAGGTGCTCGTCCATAAATGTTGTTACCTGATCCATATAGAGATCTATGTTCGGAACTTCACCGGGTTTGATGTATGATAGCTGTGTAAGTTTGCGAAGAAGCGCACCTACAAAAGCCTTGCTGTCGAAAGATATGTCTTTGGAACCTGCAGGCGTACGTCCGGCAGATGTATTGGTTGTCTGGCTATCCTTATTATTATGCTTTTCAGCAGCCATTGTAATACCTCTTTTCTATTCTGCTGTGATATGGTTTTAATAGCTACATTATATAGTTTTGGTGAGCAAAACACAAGATAAATTTGCGTGACAATCTGTGATGGATGTAATATAATAAACATGTGTGGTAAGCCTCTGCGTTTGGCAGAGTTACAGACATGCCATAATAATATAAGATAATTGAAAGGATGGGGTTATTAACATGGGAATATTAACAAGATTTAAGGACATTATGGAAGCTAATATCAATGCACTTCTTGACAAGGCAGAGGATCCGGAGAAGATGGTAGACCAGTATCTTCGTAATCTGGAGAGTGACCTTGGCAAGGTTAAGGCTGAGACAGCAGCAGTTATGGCAGATGAAGCTAAGGCTAAGAGAGAGCTCGATAGCTGTAAGCAGGAGGTTGATAAGTATCAGGCATATGCAGAGAAGGCGCTTAAGGCAGGCAATGAGAGCGATGCCAGAGCATTTCTTGAGAAGAAGCAGTCAGTTGCCAGAAAGCTTGAGACTCTTCAGCAGAACTATGACCTTGCGACAGCTAATGCAACAAAGATGAGAGAGATGCATGATAAGCTTGTTAAGGATATCAACTCACTTAAGGAGAGAAGAGACGAGATTAAGGCTAAGGCAAATCAGGCTAAGGCCATGCAGGAGCATAATAAGATACGCAATAATGTGTCAGATACATCAAGTGCAATGGCAGGATTAGACCGTATGGATGAGAAGGTCAACAGAATGCTTGATGAAGCCAATGCAATGTCAGAACTTAACCAGTCACAGGCTGACAGTGATATTGATAATCTTGCAGCTAAGTATGATTCAGAAGAGGCAGCTGCGGAGACATCCAATGCTGTGGATGATGAACTTGCGGCACTTAAGGCCCAGATGGGACTTTAATAGGAATCATCAGGAGGAAGCGGTAATATGGGATTGTTTGGCAACCAGCTGGCCAATGTGGTCGAATGGGAAGAATACAGGGATGATGTAATCTTCTGGAAATGGACTAACAGGGAGATTAAGAAGGGAAGCAGGCTTGTTATCCGTCCGGGACAGGATGCCATATTTATGTATAATGGTAAGGTTGAAGGCATATTTACAGACGAAGGAAGCTTTGACATAGAGTCAGATATTATTCCTTTTCTTTCAACGCTTAAGGGGTTCAAGTTCGGATTTAACAGTGGAATGCGTGCAGAGGTATTGTTTGTCAATACCAAGGAGTTCACTGTCAAATGGGGGACGAAGAATCCGGTGATGCTTGCATCACCTACACTTCCGGGAGGGCTTCCGGTAAGGGCACATGGAACATTCAGCTTTAAAGTATCTGATTATATGTGCCTCATAGATACGATTGCCGGAGTTAAGAAGCAGTTTACGGTAGAAGATGTAAGAGAGAGAGTATCTTCATCACTTGATACACTTCTTATGACATGGCTCAGTAAAGCAGGCAGCAGTGTGATTGAACTTCAGCAGAAGTCGATTGAGATTTGCGATGGAATTAAGGGTGACCTTGATATGGAGCTATTTAAGATTGGCATATCAATAACGAATTTTACAATGGCTCCGCTCTCATATACTGAGGAAGTTGCAAGAATGACTGATAAGGCAGCTGCACAGTCAATGGTCGGTGACATGAATAAGTACAGCCAGATAGCAGTGGCAGATTCACTTGGTAATGCACGAGGTTCCAATGCCGGAGTTGATATGGCAGGTATGCAGATAGGCATGATGATGGGGCAGCAGATGGCTAATTCGATGGCAGCCGGCATGAATATGCAGAATAATTCCGGCGTTAGCGGACAGATGGGAACACCGTCTGCGGGACCTAAGTTCTGTCCTCAATGCGGCGCACCGGTCAGCGGAGCAAAGTTCTGCCCTGAGTGTGGAACGAAGCTTCAGTAGTGGATTTTAAGTATTATTATATTATTTAGGACGGTCGGACGGCAGTATAATCATGAGTATTTACGATACATTGAACGAACAGCAGAAACAGGGAGTCTTCACAACGGAAGGTCCTGTACTGATACTTGCGGGAGCAGGTTCGGGTAAGACAAGAGTACTTACACACAGGATTGCATACCTGATTGAGGAGCAGGGAGTTAATCCGTGGAACATTCTTGCAATAACATTTACCAACAAGGCAGCATCTGAGATGCGTGAGCGTGTTGATAAGGTTGTGAGCATGGGAGCAGAACATGTGTGGGTAAGCACATTTCACTCTATGTGTGTAAGAATTCTGAGAAGATATATAGACAGAATCGGATATGATACCAATTTTACAATATATGATTCGGATGACCAGAAGAGTATTGTAAGAGAGGCAATAAAAAAGCTGAATATCGACAGCAAGACTTTCAAGGAAAGAGCTGTGCTTAGCGCAATCTCAGCAGCTAAGGATAATCTTGAATCTCCGCAGGATATGCGTGAAGCGGCGGGAAGTGATTATAACCTTTCGACTATCGCCAGGATATATGATGAGTATCAGCGTGTACTTAAGATTAATAATGCTCTTGATTTTGATGATCTTATAGTTAAGACGGTTGAACTCTTCCTGACGGATGATGATGTGCTGGAATATTATCAGGACAGATTCCGCTATATAATGGTTGATGAGTATCAGGACACCAATACAGCTCAGTTCAGGATTGTCAGCATTCTTGCCGGGAAGTATAAGAACCTTTGTGTCGTAGGTGATGATGATCAGTCAATCTATAAGTTCAGAGGTGCTAATATACATAATATCCTGAATTTTGAAGATGCATTTCCGGGGGCAACGGTAATCAAGCTTGAGCAGAATTACCGTTCAACCCAGAATATTCTTAATGCTGCCAATAATGTAATTGCCAACAATATCGGAAGAAAGCAGAAGACGTTGTGGACAGATAACGGTGACGGCGAAAAGGTGCATTTTACAACATATGATGATGCGTATGCCGAGAGCTATGGAGTAGCATCAACAATAAGCGCCAAGGTCACAGACGGCTGGAATTATAATGACTGCGCTATTCTTTACAGGACTAATGCACAGTCGAGAGCGCTGGAAGAGAAGCTTGTACAGTCTAATATCCCTTATAAGATATATGGCGGGGTTAATTTTTATCAGCGCAAAGAGATTAAGGATATTCTCGCTTATCTTAAGACAATTGATAACGGCAAAGACAGTCAGGCCGTGAAGAGAATTATAAATGTACCTAAGCGCGGTATAGGTGCTACAACAATTAACAAAGTCCAGGAGTATGCGGATGAGCGAGGAATAAGTTTTTTTGATGCGCTTATGAGGGCTGATGAGATTACCACTCTTGGAAGGTCAGCGTCAAAGCTTAAGCCGTTTATAACTTATATATGTGCACTCAGGGCTAAGGTACAGTCGCTGTCTTTGGAACAGCTTGTTGAGGATATGCTTGAGGAGATAAGGTACAGAGAATATCTTCTTGACGGAGATACACCTGAGGAAGTTGCAGCAAGGGAAGAAAATATTGATGAACTTATCAATAAGATTGTGACATATGAAGAGGAGTGCGAAGATGACAAGCCAACGCTGTCCGGATTTCTCGAGGAAGTTGCACTTGTTGCTGATATTGATAATCTTGATGAGAACAGTAATCACGTTATGCTGATGACGATTCACAGTGCCAAGGGACTTGAATTTCCGATTGTATTTATGACAGGAATGGAAGATGGGCTTTTTCCGAGCTATATGTCGATTGTGTCTGAGGACCGGGATGCATTGGAAGAAGAGCGAAGGCTATGTTATGTCGGAATTACCAGAGCCAAGAAGGAGCTTTACCTTAGCAGTGCCAGAATAAGAATGGTGAGAGGAGAGACACAGTATAACAAAGTGTCCCGTTTTATCAAAGAGATTCCTGATGAACTGATGGCTGTGTCAGGTGAGACAAGCTTTGACAAGAGAAAAGAAAAGGCAGAAGAACCTAAACCGGCACACAGCAGGCGTGCTGCTTCATTTATGTCGACAGCATATTCTTCAGCGATGGGCTCATATATAAGCAATGCAAGTAATGCCAAACCTAATACCAAGGTGGGATTCGGCAGGGAATTTCCTTCTGACATATTCGACCTTGAGAAAAAGAAAGGGCTCTCATACGGAGTTGGCGACCGTGTATTGCATGCCAGGTTTGGAATGGGAACGGTTGCAGGAATTGTTGAAGGTGCACGTGATTACGAAGTCAGTGTTGATTTTGATGAGTTCGGGCGTAAGAAGCTCCTTGCAGGATTTGCCAAGCTGAAAAAATCATAAAATGTATTTTATAACCTAAAAAACAGTAGTAAAATAACAATGCGTTTGGTATACTATTCATATATTTTGTGGTGCATTCATTCTGATGAATGTTGCGGATTGGAGGACAAAGATGAATATTAATAAAATTGAAGATCTTGTATCACTCAGCAAGCTTGGAGATCTTATTCACAAGGGTGAGTTAGAACAGAAGAAGGAAGAAGAGAAGAAGTGCTGTAACGCAGTTGTTATTGCACTTGCAGTTGTCGGAGCTGTAGCAGCGATTGCTGCAATTGCATATGCTGTATACAGATACTTCACACCTGATTATCTTGATGATTACGAAGATGATTTTGAGGATGAAGACTTCGGAGATGAAGACTTTGAAGATGAAGAGGTTCCGCTTACTGAGAAGTAATTCAGACTGAGTTTGAACTGGACTGTTGCCACCGGTTGCAATAACTGGTGGCAATTTTTTAAGGAGGATGGAGGATAATCTAATGAAGAAAGAACGTAATGAATTATTGGAGTTCCTGGCAGGAATGGCTATGCTTGTTGTGGGACTTTATCTTCTTACAACACATGTTGATGTATCAATGGGATTCTTCGGTGGATACATAAGAATCGGCGGATGGCATATGTCAACGGGAATGACGGTTATACCATTTATAATAGGTGTTGTATGGTTGTTTGTTAATCCGGATTCATTTGCAGCAAAGCTGGTTGCCGGACTTGGAGTATTAATTATTCTTGCATGTATTATTATGTCTACAAGATTTTCAATGATAGGCGTATCGCTCTATGAATGGCTTCTTATGCTTGTACTGATATTCGGCGGTGGCGGAATGGTTGCGAGAATTCTCTTTAAGACACCTAAGGGTTATAATGACGAGAAAAAAGATGGCAGGGATAAGTAATCAATGATGAAAAAAGGTGAAGTGTATACAGGAACAGTCGAGCGTGTTGACTTTCCCAACAAAGGAATTGTAAGAGTTGACGGTCAGGAAAAGCCGGTAATCGTGAAGAATGTTATACCGGGGCAGAAGGTAAGCTTTTCCATATGTAAGAGCCGTGGTGAAAGGTATGAGGGCAGGCTTCTTGAAGTTGAAGAGAAGTCTCCTCTTGAAAGTGTACCGGCATGTGAGCATTTTGGTGTCTGCGGCGGATGCATTTTTCAGACAATGGATTACAATGAGCAGCTTAAGATGAAAGCATCCCAGGTTAAGAAGCTGCTGGATGATGTTATCAGAACGGATTATGAATTTGAAGGAATTAAGGCAAGCCCTGATGTTACCGGATACCGCAATAAGATGGAGTATACATTTGGGGATGAATTCAAGGACGGACCTCTGGCACTTGGCCTTCACAAAAGAAGCAGCATGTATGACATTGTGACATGTGATGGCTGTCTTCTTGTTGATGAGGATTATGACAGAATTCTTAATTGTGTGCATGAACACATGTCTCGCGCCGGACTTCCGTTTTTCCATAAAGTTACACATAAGGGATATCTCAGGCATCTGCTTGTGAGAAAAGCAGTTAAGACGGGGGACATTCTGATTGATCTTATAACAACAACCCAGATGGAATACTCTCTTGATGCTCTTGCGGATGAATTGAAAGCGCTTGACCTTAAAGGACATATTACAGGCTTCCTGCATACATATAATGACAGTGTCGCTGATGCTATCAAGAATGAGCGTACTGAGATTGTGTTCGGACAGGATTTCTTCTATGAGGAGCTTCTCGGACTCACATTCCGTATCACGCCGTTTTCATTTTTCCAGACCAATTCTCTTGGAGCGGAAGTTCTCTATTCTACTGCCAGAGAGTATATCGGTACAACGAAGGATAAGACTGTGTTCGATCTCTACAGCGGAACCGGTACAATAGCACAGCTTATGGCACCGGTGGCTAAGAAGGTAATCGGTGTTGAGATAGTTGAGGAGGCGGTTGTGGCTGCACGTGAGAATGCGGCGCACAATGGTCTTACGCAGTGTGAGTTCATTGCAGGCGATGTACTGAAGGTCATTGATGACATCAAGGACAAGCCGGATATAATAATTCTTGACCCGCCCCGTGACGGAATTCATCCTAAGGCACTTCCAAAGATTCTGTCTTACGGCGTTGACCACATCGTCTACATTTCCTGCAAGGCATCATCACTTGCAAGAGACCTTGTGACGATACAGGATATGGGTTACAGCGTGGAGAAATCGTGTTGTGTGGATATGTTTCCTATGACGGGGAATGTGGAGACAGTAGTACTGCTTTCCCACAAAAAGCCAGACGGACATATCAACGTAAAAGTTGAGTTTGGCGAGGGTGAGGGAAAAGTTCCACTTGATAATATTGCTAAAAGAGCGGAAAGCTATAAGCCCAAAGAACGAGTGACCTACAAAATGATAAAGGAGTACATAGAAGCTAAATACGGCTTCAAAGTACATACCGCATATATCGCAGAGGTAAAGAGAGATTTAGGCTTGCCAATGTATGATGCTCCTAATGCGGTAGAAGAATTGAAACAGCCGAGGAAGCATCCGACAGCGGAGAAAGTGGAAGCGATAAAGGATGCGTTGAAGCATTTTGAAATAATCTAAATATATATATCTGATACCATTTTATAGCCGTTTGTTCAAGCTTTGAGCAGGCGGTTATTTGGCTATCTGGATTTTTAGAACTATTGAAAAAGAAGAAAAGATTGTATAATATATGTGGAGCAAGTGAAAATGTGTAAAAAAGCTATCTTTATATTATAGAGGAGAATGTAGAGTAAATATGGGATTTTCAAAAAATGATTTTGAAAAAGTAGATTTGCGGATTAAAAAAATAACAGAACAGACTGTTGAGCAAATAGAAATAGATTCAGAATTACCTCCAACAATAGAGCAATTAGAAGATAATAATAGAACCTACTCTATCATGGCAGCCATACTATTTATTGATATTCGTAAGTCAACATACTTAACGGAAAATAGCCAAGCAAAAAGTATGGTTAAAATATATCGCTCATTTATGAGAATGGCAGTTGATTGTGTTAGAAAAAATGGAGGAGTTACAAGACAATTTCTGGGTGACAGAATTATGGGTGTATTTATTGACTCTGCTGATGAAAACGGGAATATCGTGGACAGTGCAGCAGATAAAGCAATTAATGCGGCAAGAAGTTTACAGACTGTGATTGATTATAGCTTGAATAAATATTTGAAAACTAATGTTAATGGGAAAGTTATTGAATGTGGTATTGGAATTGATTATGGAAAGGTTCTTGTAACTCAGGTTGGTATGTATGGTCTGGAAAGTGATGAAAATAGAGAGAACGAAGTAGATTGTGTATGGGTTGGTAATACAACAAATTATGCAAGCAAATATTCAGACATAGCATCTGGGGGAGAAATATTTATTTCAGATAATGTTTTCAAGCAAATGTCAGATGAGTATAGGGAAGTTTTTGTAAAATCAGCAAAATATAAAGGAATAAAGTTATTCCAAGGCTATGTGACAAAGGATTACTATTTGGAGTTCTCAGAGGATTTAGGAAAAACAATCAAAATAGATGAAGATACAGCAGTAGAGTCGGATACATTTGCAGGATTGGCGGATGGCATTAGAGAAATCGAGAGATTAATAAATAGTCTGGTTCAACGAGAACGGGACTTAGCTATTTTAGAAGAAAGATTGAAGAAAGAAAATGATGAATTAAAGAGAAGATTTTCGAATGAAAAAAACGAAAAAAATAAGGCGATAAATGAAAGGGAAAAAGCGAAAGAACAGCTACAAGCGGAAATTGAGACTACATATTCTTTTGTCAAAAAAATAATAAGTGGGTCTTTTTGTAGACAACTTGAATATATCGATAATATTGGTATTAATAGATGGTTAGATATAGATGAATTTTACCATGAATTAGGAAAGAAGCAAGGATATGATGAAGATATAATAAATGATAGTGTTTTTGAATTTATTGAGATATATGCTTACTTTGGGCGATATCGTGCGTCATATAGATATATGGTAAGTATGGCAAAGGAAAATGATACATGGGTATATATAAATGAATCGACTTTTAAATGGGCATGTGAACAGAATCTAGGTTGGCAAGTTATTGATGCAATGGAGAATAGCCTTAAAAATAATAAAATACGATATGAACATATAAAAGATTATGAAGAAAAAATTTGTAAATTGAAGAAAATAAGGGGATTTTAAATTATGGCACAGAATGATAATCAACAGCAGGAAAATAGAGCGTTTAAAAAAGAAGATGCTTATGAAACACTGGGTATCATAAATACATGGATAGGAAATATGGATACCAAGGTTTCATTTGCATTAGCATTAGCAGGAGTTTTAATAGGTGTTATATTTGAAAAGGGCATGCCCAGTGCATTTGAAAGAATAACAGAGGTATCAAAACTGGCAGAACTATCTGGCGGAGAAATTATAGCAGCCATTCTGGTTGCACTGCTATATTTATCAAGCTTTATTTCTATTTTGTGTTTTATGTTATCTATTATTGCAAGAGTGAAAAATCTTAATAATGCACCATCTATTTTTTTCTTTGGCTCTATTGGAAATATGACATTGGAGAATTATAAGAGTGCCGTAAAAGATATGGACGAAAAAGAAATGATAGATGATTTAGAAGAACAGATACATACAAATTCGAAAATATGTAGTCTAAAAGCAAAATGGTATAACAAGGGAATAAAATTTTTATTAGCAACAGTTATTCTGTGGTTTGTGTGTATGATATTTCAGTTAATATAGAAGGAGGAAAATTATGGAATCAAATCATACAATGTCTTATGACGTAGATAAAAGTTCGGAAAGAATGGATGAAATTTTAAATGCAAGTGACAATGATTACTGTGATAAAGACAGCATTCCTGCGAGAAGTGATTTGACATTTAAAAATGGATATTATGTAAATGTTACTGCAATTTTTATTGATATTGTAGGGTCATCTGATATGACAGACGAGCATAAAAGACCAACATTGGCAAAAATGTATAGAGCATTTTTATCAGAGTGTGTTGCTATTATGAATGCAGAAACTGATTGTAAAGAAATAAATATTAATGGAGATTGTGTATGGGGAGTTTTTGATACCCCTTATAAATCTGATGTTGACAATGTTATTGCGGTGGCAGCTAGACTAAATAGTATGATTAAAATACTCAATTATAAATTAAGGAAGAAGAAATATTCGCAAATTTCAGTTGGGATAGGTATCGATTATGGCAGAGCATTGATGGTTAAAGCTGGATATTCAGGTAGCGTAATTAACGATGTTATTTGGATGGGGGATGTTGTAAATTCAGCGTGCCATTTATGCAATAAGGCAGGTAGAGATTATAGAAAAGTAATTGTGATTTCAGACGTTGTTTATAATAATTTAAATGAGCATCATCAAAGTTTATTTTCAAGCTATTCCGATGGATGGGTGACTAGGTATGAAGGAGATATTATAAATACCAATATGAATGATTGGTATAATGAGAATTGTAAATAGATGTTGATTTGATACAGTTAAAAAATGGGAGCGTAAGCTGATTTTGTAGCAGTTCTTAAAGCCAGTCCAGGTTGCTATCGCAAATAGGTAGGAGTTCTCTTTCCTTTGAATTGCCGCTTAGTTTCGAGCAGGCAGCAGCCTATCGAAAGGTTAACGGACAGTATGTAAGAAAAAATCAGTGGAGAGATACCAATGTAAGAGTATTCATAGACCTTGATTAGCAGTTGATACGATAAGCGTATCATTAGAAATAGTGGTACGCTTATTTTTTGCCCCTTTTTGCAGATTTGTCCTTTCACCCGCTTTCAAATATAATGAAGCTAAAGAAATGGAGGTGTGCTTATGAGAGAGAAATTTAATCATCTGTATTTGGATAGCCACGAAAGAAAACTTTTGATACATAGCCTTGTAGAGTTAAAAAATCAACTTATTCAGCAAGGCAGATATACGGATTGTATTGACGAGCTTATTTTTAAGGTCATAAATGCACCGACCAAGAGAATGAAAATTGAATATGTCTAAGGCAAATTACAAAGCCGCTTATTCTTATTGATTTTAAGAGTAGGCGGCTTTTTTGCGTTCTCTGGTACTGTTTACATAGCCACCTTGACAAAGTGGCTAAATCTATGTGAAAGGAGGACGCATCTATGTCAAATTGCAAAGTGATTGCTCTGACTAACCAGAAAGGCGGTGTCGGAAAAACAACCACAGCGGTCAATCTGGGTGTAAGTCTGGTGCAGCAGGGTAAAAAAGTCCTGCTGATTGATGCCGATGCACAGGCAAATCTCACGATGGCTCTGGGTTATAACAGACCAGACGATATTCCCATAACGCTCTCTACTGTGATGCAGAACATCATAGACGATAAAACGCTTGATGTTTCACAGGGTATTATCCACCACAGAGAGGGCGTTGACCTGCTTCCGTCAAACATTGAGCTGTCGGGCTTTGAGGTAAGGCTAATCAATGCAATGAGCCGTGAGCGTGTGCTGAAAACCTATGTCAATGAGGTTAAAAAGAATTACGATTATGTGCTTATTGATTGTATGCCGAGCTTAGGCATGATAACCATCAATGCTCTGGCGGCGGCTGACAGCGTGATTATCCCGACACAGCCCCACTATCTCTCGGCTAAAGGTCTGGAGCTTTTGCTTCGCTCCGTATCAATGGTCAAGCGGCAAATCAACCCCAAGCTGCGGATAGACGGTATCTTAATGACTATGGTAATGCCCCGTACCAACATTTCTAAGGAAATTACGGCAACGGTCAAAAGTGCATACGGTAAGAAAATCAAGGTATTTGATACCGAGATACCTCATTCTATCCGTGCGGTGGAAGCTACCGCAGAAGGCAAAAGTATTTTTGCTTACGACAAAAGCGGCAAGGTTGCCGCAGCCTATGAGCAGTTAGGAAAGGAGGTGGCAGAGATTGGCGAGAAGCAGAGAAACCAAAATCGAGCTGACCGCATACGATGACCTTTTTCAGACGGACGAAAGCCGTGAGGAAGCAAAGCTAAGCAAGATACGGGATATTCCCATATCGGAGATTGACGAGTTTCCAGACCACCCGTTCAAGGTTTTGATGGACGAAGATATGGAACAACTTGTTGAGAGTATCAAGCGAAACGGTGTAATGACCCCTGCGACAGTTCGCTTAAAAGAGGACGGACGGTATGAGCTTATCAGTGGTCACAGGCGAAAAAAGGCTTGTGAACTTGCAGGACTTGAAACGCTGAAATGCGAGGTTAAAGAGCTTACCCGTGACGAAGCCATTATTGTGATGGTGGAAAGTAATCTCCAACGCTCTGTTATTTTGCCGAGTGAGAAAGCGTTTGCGTATAAAATGCGGTTGGAAGCTATGAAACGACAGGCAGGCAGACCCCCAAAAGAAAATGCGTCGCCATTGGCGACTAATTTATCAAAAGGGCGTTCTGATGAGGAATTAGGAGAACTTGTTGGAGAAAGCAAAGACCAGATACGCCGCTATATCCGTCTAACGGAGCTTGTTCCCGAAATCCTGCAAATGGTAGATGAAAGGCAGATTGCTTTTCGTCCTGCGGTTGAGGTTTCTTATCTGACCGAGGAACAGCAATACACCCTGCTTGAAGCAATGGAGTACAACGATGCTACCCCGTCATTGGCACAGGCTATCAAAATGAAGAAGTATAACCAAGACGGCAAGCTCACTTCCGAGGTTATCCAGTCCATTATGGAGGAAGAAAAGCCCAACCAGAAGGAAAAACCTGCTTTCCGTGACGAGAGGATAACCAAGCTCATTCCCAAGACTGTTCCCAGAGGGCAGGAAACGGATTTTGTTGTCAAGGCGTTGGAGTTTTATAACCGACACTTGCAGCGGAACAAGGCTCACGAGAGATAGCCACACATCGAGGGCGAGGTCTGCCCATTTGAGTGGATAGCCATTATTTCGGCTTCCCCCTCTCCACACCTCACCCCCTAACTACTGCCAGTAACTATCCGAGAAAAGAAATACTTTAAGCTGTCCATAACGGGCAGCTTTTTTCGGTCAGTAAGGCAAAATATTCAATCCAAATTACAGGAGGTAACTATGAAAATCCCTAAATTGTTCAAAAAGGCTGCGGCTTTTGTAATGGCTGCGGTCACGGCATTATCCATAATGCCTGCGACGGCGTTTGCTGCGGGTGACATCGGGACGATTTCCTTTTCCCACACCTATGACAGCAACGGTAATGCGATGAGGTACAATTCCAGTGCGAATATCGGCGGCTATACCGCAGGCGGAACGGGAAATTATAAGTACCGTATGTTTGTGGACGGAGAGAATGCGTTTTGTATTCAGCCGGGAGTACCGCTGAAAACAGGAAACACCTTGAAAAAGGCTTCCTCAGATACTTGGAACGCCCTTTCCACAAACCAGAAAAAGGCGGTTGGACTTGCCCTGCTCTATGGGTATCAGGGCAACCGCAGTCATCTGTCGGGCAGTGATGATGAAAAATGGCTTGCGACACAGACTCTTGTATGGGAGTTTGTAACAGGCTGCCGTGAAGCCACAGGCTCATATAACCAGACAAGCACCACCGTTTACAGCCTGCACTTCGGTTCAAATTATGCCAACAGCGGAGCAAGGGCAGTGTATGACCAGATTGTTGCAATGCTGCGTGAGCATAACACCATTCCGAGCTTTATGTCGGGCGGTAAGAATGACATCACAAAGGAGCTTGCCTACAAGGACGGAAAGTACAGCATCACATTGACGGACAGCAACGGCGTCCTTTCCGATTACAGCTTTTCAAGCTCTGACAGCAATGTGAGTGTATCGAAGTCTGGAAATAAGCTGACAATCAGCTCCACCGTAGCTATCAGCGGTTCTGTCCGCATTACGGCAAAGAGGAACAATGTGCCGACTGTCAGCAGCAGTGCAAAGCTCATTGCCTATGGCGACCCGAACTTGCAGGATTTGGTAACAGGTGTGGAGAATGCTGATACCGTGTCTGCATATATCAATATCGAAACGCCGACAGGCACGATTGCCCTCAAAAAGACTTCTGAGGACGGAGTTGTGGAGGGCATCTCTTTTACAATCAAAGGTGATAACTTCAATAAAACAGTTAAGACAGGAAAGGACGGCTCTGTCTCCGTGGAGGGATTATTCCCTGGCACTTATACGGTCACAGAACAGTCTATTGACCGTTATGAGCCGCAGAAAACCCAGACCGTCACACTTATCGGAGGAAAAACCTCTACTGTGACCTTCAGCAATACTTTGAAGCGTGGCAGTCTGGAAATCGTCAAGACTTCCGAGGACAATCTGGTGGAGGGAATGAAATTCCACCTTTATGGCACATCTTTAAGCGGCTTGCCTGTTGACGAGTATGCCGTGACTGATAAAAACGGACTGGCTAAGTTTGAAAATGTCCTTATCAGTGGCGATACCCCGTATGTGGTTGAGGAAGTGGATACCGCAGTCCGCTATGTCGTTCCTGCTTCCCAGACAGCTCCGATTGAATGGAACAAGGTCACAAAACGCAGCTTCGACAATGTGTTGAAGAAATTCCAAGTGACTGTGACAAAGACCGATGCAGAAACAGGTTCTCCGCAGGGCGACGCTTCCCTTGCAGGTGCGGTTTACGGCATCTATAAAGGTGAGGAACTGATTGACACCTACACGACTGATGAAAACGGTCAGTTTACGACCAAGTATTATATCTGTGATAATGATTGGACTGTCCGTGAAATCAGCCCGTCCGAGGGGTATCTTCTGGATACCGCAATCCACAAGGTAGGTGCAGAACCAGAGCTATACACGGTAGAGCTGAACAGTACCGCAAACGATGTGAATGAACAGGTCATCAAAGGCAATATCGCACTCATCAAGCATACGGATAACGGGGAAACCCAGATTGAAACACCCGAAGAAGGTGCGGTATTTGAAGTGTTCCTCAAATCCGCAGGCAGCTATGAAAATGCAAAGGAAACCGAGCGTGATGTGCTGACCTGTGACGAGAACGGTTTTGCCCAGACAAAGGATATGCCGTATGGCATTTATACCGTCCGCCAGACCTTTGGTTGGGAGGGGCGTGAACTGATGAAAGACTTTGATGTGTTTATCAGCAAGGACGGTCAGACCTACCGCTACCTTATCAACAACGCTAACTTTGAGAGCTATATCAAAATCGTAAAGAAAGATGCAGAAACAGGCAATACAATCCCGTATGCAGGTGCAGGCTTCCAGATTTACGACCCGAATGGAAATCTTGTGACTATGACTTTCACTTATCCCGAAGTGACGACCATTGACACCTTCTATACTACGGCAGACGGCGACCTTATCACACCGCAGACATTGGAATACGGCAAAGGCTATTCCCTTGTGGAAGTACAAGCCCCGTATGGGTATGTCTTAAATTCCGAGCCTGTTTATTTTGATGTGGTGCAGGAAAATTCCGAGGAAGAAAGCGGCATTACCGTTATTGAGGTAGTACGTTCCAATATGGCACAGAAAGGCACAATTACCGTAGAAAAGTCTGGCGAGGTATTCAGCTCCGTGGCAGGCGATAAGGGATTGTATCAGCCGATTTTCTCTGTCAGCGGTCTTGAGGGTGCAGTCTATGAGATTACCGCAGCCGAGGACATCTATACTCTGGACGGAACGCTTAGGGCTTCTAAGGGCGAGGTGGTAGATACCGTGACTACAGGTACGGACGGTACGGCAAAATCAAAGGAATTATACCTCGGAAAATATGAGGTCAAGGAAATCACAGCTCCGTTTGGAATGGTGCTGAATGATGAAATCCACTCTGTCGAGCTTGTTTATGCAGGTCAGAATGTGGCTGTTACCAAAACGGCAACGAGCTTCTATAACGAGCGTCAGCGTGTGGAAATCGACCTTACTAAGAGCCTTGAGGTGGATAAAAATTACGGTATCGACAATAATGGAGAAATCTTTGATGTAACCTTTGGCTTGTATGCCGCTGAGGAACTGACTGCCGCAGACGGAAAGACTATC
>ENA-ORNF01000525-ORNF01000525.1-human-gut-metagenome-genome-assembly--contig:-NODE-525-length-39280-cov-7.019044_pt1 | contig 39280 bp, 20 predicted proteins | sample MGYA00242110_ERZ509012 | MGnify/ENA primary metagenome ERZ509012 (study PRJEB26280, sample SAMEA2338714) | human gut metagenome | biome: human gut; feature: human-associated habitat; material: faeces...
GCGTCATAATGAAGGGGCAGATGCTGCGGCGGTTGTGTTTGACGGAATTGCAAGTGCAAAAGCAAAAAAGACCGAAGTGCTTATTGTTGACACCGCTGGACGTCTTCACACAAAAGCCAACCTAATGGAAGAACTTAAAAAGATTGACAGAGTGATAACTCGTGAATATCCTGAGGCTCATAGATATAACTTTATTGTCCTTGATGCAACAACGGGACAAAATGCACTCAACCAAATCAAAGCGTTTGATGAATTTGTGAGGATTGATGGAATTATTCTCACAAAACTTGACGGGACGGCAAAGGGTGGAGTTGTGATATCCATTCAAAAAGACTATAATGTTCCCGTTGTGTTTGTTGGAACGGGAGAAAGCATGGAAGATTTGGAACTCTTTGATCCAAAGGTTTTTGCAGACAGCTTGTTTTAGAAAAGCAAAAGATGATGTTGATCGTCATCTTTTTTTTGGTCAAATTTCGACAAAGTTCGCATATACATAGAACAATGGGAGCGTGTTCTATGATATTTGAAAGTTTTGCTTATTTTTTAAATAAGATTATGCTTTTTTCTTCTTTTGTTAATTCTGCTTCAGGATTTCCAAAGCCATTATCGCCAGAAGAAGAAAGAAAAGAATTTGAGAAGTTTAAAAAAGGTGATATTCAGGCAAAAAACAACTTGATTAATCACAATCTGCGACTTGTGGCACACATCGTAAAAAAATATACAGGGGCGGGAGAAGCTGACGACCTTATTTCTGTTGGAACAATAGGCCTTATAAAAGCAATAAATACTTTTGAATATGACAAGAACACGCAACTTTCGACCTATGCAGCAAGGTGTATTGAAAACGAAATATTGATGCAAATTCGAAAAATCTCAAAACAAAAAGGTGAGGTTTCGATTGATGAACCATTGACTTTTGATGGCGATGGAAATGAGTTGTTGCTTTCAGATGTGTTGTGTCAAGAAGCAGATGTTGTGAGCGGTGGACTTGAAAGTTCAGTTGAGCGTCAACTTTTGTATAGCTCGCTAAACAAACTTAACCCTCGTGAACAATACATCATGAAGTTGCGATTTGGGCTTGACGGAAACGAGGAGAAGACTCAAAAAGAAGTTGCCGAAATGCTTGGGATTTCGCAAAGTTATATTTCAAGAATTGAAAAGAAAATTCTCGGACGAATGAAAAAAGATTTAACAAATATTATGTAAATAATTAATTAAATTAATCATTTTTGATGCAAAAGCGTGAAATTTTTGATGTTTTTTCGACAAAACAAGTCAAATTTCTCTTGTATATAAGATTTTTCACTTGGGCAAAATATCGTCATGAGGTGAAAAATGGCAAACAAAGTTAAGATTTGTGGTGTTGACACATCAACTCTTCCAAAACTTAAAAATGCTGACCTTGTTGAACTTATGGAAAAAGTTAAAAGCGGTGACGAGTATGCGCGCGACCAATTTGTTGTTGCAAACATGCGTCTCGTGCTTAGTGTTGTTCAAAGATTTGGAGGCAAGAAAGACAAGGCTGACGATATGTTTCAAGTTGGTTGTGTTGGGCTAATTAAAGCAATTGATAATTTTGACACATCTCTTAACGTTCGTTTTTCGACATATGCAGTTCCAATGATTATTGGCGAAATTCGAAGATATCTTCGCGACAACAATATCGTTCGTGTGTCAAGAAGCATGCGTGACATCGCTTATCGTGCGCTTCAAATCAAAGAGCGAGAAGTCAAACTCAATCAAGACGAGCCGTCAATTGACTTTATTGCAAACGAACTCAATTTGCCACCAAAATCTGTTATGATTGCACTGGATGCAATTTCTGATGCTGTGTCACTCAATGAGCCAGTTTACAATGACGGAAGTGAAACAGTTCGTGTTATGGACCAAATCGCAGACTACAAAACCGATTCAGACTCAATGCTTGAGAAGTTTGCTTTGTCCAGTGCGATTGTCAGACTCAGCCCACGCGAAAAAGAAATTTTGCTTATGCGTTATTATGACGGAAAAACACAAATTGAAGTGAGTGAAGAGGTGGGCATTTCTCAAGCACAAGTATCTCGTCTTGAAAAGAATGCACTTGCAAGCATAAAAAAAGAAATGACCTAAAACAGAAAATTTTGAAACTTTTTGTCAAATTTTGGGGAGTGTGAGCATATATAAATCCAAGGAGAGAACTTGGATTTTTCTTTTTTGGATATCCGCTGCAAAGAAGTGGTTAATATTGTTGACGGAAGATGTCTGGGGCATGTCACTGACATAATTTTTAATATGCAGACTTGTGTTGTCCTCGGATTTGTTGTTCCTGCGAGCAAAAACTTTTGGAATGTTTTCAAAAATTCTGCTGAAATTTTTATCCCGCTCTCCCAAATTCGAAAAATTGGCGATGACACAATCCTTGTTGAACTCTATGGTGCGAACAATCCAACAACAAATGCTTATTCCGCGTCAATGCCAGCATCAAGTCTTCAAAGTTCTGGTGACAAAAAATAAAAATTGCTTGCAATTGTGGTTTTTCTATACTACAATATAAGCAGGAGAAAAAAGTTATGAAATGCATATATTGTGGTTATCCAGAAAGTAAAGTTGTTGATTCTCGAGCAACAGATGAATCAAATTCAATTCGTCGTCGCCGTGAATGCCTCAAATGCGGCAAGCGCTACACTACATATGAAACAGTCGAAACAACCCCACTTTTGGTTGTAAAAAATGACGGAAGCCGTCAACCTTTTGACATTGCAAAAGTGAAGAAGGGTGTTATTCGTGCTTGCGAAAAAAGACCGGTTTCAATTCAACAAATTGAAAATCTTTGCGAAGATGTTGAAAATTACTTCAAAAATGAACTTGCGGGCGAAGTCAAGTCAAGTGAGATTGGAGAAGTTGTTATGGACAAACTTCGTGAAATTGATGAAGTCGCTTATGTTCGTTTTGCATCAGTTTATCGCAAGTTCGCAGATGTTGATTACTTCAAAAAATTTATCAACAACTTGTAGGATTGTTCTATAAAAAACAAGGGTTCATACAATATTGTATGGACTCTTTTTTGTCACTTGTTGATGCAGAAAAAAATGAAGAATATGTCATCTTCATGGTTGAAGATGATTGTTCTCCTGTTTTGAGAAGACTTGGAGATTTGGGTTTCTTCCCCGAAGCACATGTTGTTCTCCTCAAAAAATCAATGCTAAATAAAAGTGTATTGATTTCTTTGGACGGAACAAAACTGATGCTTCGTTCAACACTTGCCGCAAAAATCATTGTGAAGAAGGTGAGTGCATGAAAAACTTATTGCTTGTTGGGAATCCAAACACGGGAAAGACAACTTTTTTTAACACAATAACAAAGAGTGACGAGCACGTTGGGAATTGGCATGGTGTCACAGTTGACGGAAAATCAAAAAAATTTAGATTTAATTCAAAAGAATATGTGATGACTGATCTTCCAGGAACATACTCACTGACTACTTTGAGTTTTGAGGAACAAGTCACGGTCGACGCATTGCTTGAAAAAAAAGACGATGTTGTTGTCAATATTTGCGACATAAATAATCTTGAAAGAAACCTATATCTCGTTTTGCAGCTTGTGGAAGCAAAGCGCAAGTTTGTTTTGTTTGTGAATGACACAAACACAAAAAAGTGTTATGCGTCTTTTGATATAAAAAAATTATCCAACATTTTGGGTGTGCTGGTTGTTGTTGGAAATGCACAAAAAAAAGAATGTAAGAATTTATTAAGTCAAATTGAAGACCAAGAAAGCACTCTCAAAATTGATTATCTTGAGGGTTTGAATATTGAAAAAATTGCAAAAAACATTTTGATAATGATTTTTATTGTGGTATATTATAAGTATAAATATATATATTGCTCGAATTGTGTGCATTTTTGTCGCAAAACAAATAAATTTTTGTGACAGATTTATACTAAATTTAAATTTTACAATTTTTCAAGCGGGGAAGAACACATGTTTAAAATTGCAAATGCCATTAACCTGTTTTTTGCAGGACAAAAAGTTACAAGTCTTATTGGGGCTCCATCTGGAAATGAATTGCCAGATGTTAAGAACCGCGTAATTTTCCAGGCGCTAGATGGTTCGTTTTGGGGAAGTTTGGGGTTAGCAATTTTGAATGGCTTCTCAAAACTTCTTTACATGATCGTTCGCTGGATTTTAAATATCGTTGACTTTCTTCAATTCTTCGTTAAACATCTCCTTGGTGTTGACTATTGGGAAAAGGGAAATGTAAAGCTCGACACTCTTGGCGATTCTGATATTATTTTTAAATTCCTTTATAACGAAACAGTTCAACGTGTGTTTAAATATATGCTTGGTTTGTTTGTTGTGTTGCTTGTTTTGTTTGCGATTATTGCGATTGTTAAAAGTCAATATGCTGTTGCATCTGATGCTGATAAGGCAAACAACGATCCAATGTCTGTTCTCAAAAGATGCATGAAAGCAATTTTCCTTGTTGTTATTGTTCCGGTTATGCTTGTTATGGGGTTGCTTGCTTCAAATGCCGTTTTGGCTGGACTGATTAATACGTTTAATGTTAACAACAGGTTAACCCTTGGTGGTCAAGTGTTCTCGGCTTCGGCATATGATGCAAACCGTTACAGAAAATATGCAGAAAATGGAAAACGTTATTCTGTGACAAACCATGTTAATGTTACTCTTGAAGGTGCATATGGAAAAATTACAAAGAAAATCAACACACTTGTAACTCCAGTTGTTCCAAGAAATTATGGCTCAGACAATAAGTTTACTGGTTTTGCATTTACGTATAAAGGAAAAGATTATCTTTACTATGTTCCTGAATCAGAACTTAACACAAGTGCTGGAAATGGACAGAGTGACGAAACTTTAACTTATTATGATTTCTATGTTGAATATTTCACAAACGTTCTTGGTGTAACTCTTAAAGAAAATGGTTCTGGTTGGGGCGAAAGCAACGCTAATAAAAAATATTTAATTAAAGCGGCTCTCAACGAATGTGAAGAAAAATCTTCAATTAACCAAGCGGCTTATAATTCGTGGTATTTTAATGGTGTTGCATTCGAGGCTTCTGCTCCATTTGAAAACACTGTTGAAAGAATTCTTGCAAGTGAATATGATTCAAGACCTGCAAGCTGGGAAAATGGTTGGATTTCTGACAGTGGAAACATTTACTCTGATGCTGTTGTTTATAAAAACAATGATGTGTGGGGCGCTTTCCACGATGGTGGAAAAAACGGGCTTGTAACAATTCCAGATGAATATCTCGTTATGGGCGATGTTATCGATTTCACAATAGGTGATGCAACTGAAATTGCATATGTCAATGCAAAAAGTTCAAAAATTGATTGGACATATGGAAATGCAACCGAAGGTGGATATCTTAGCAGTAGATATGTTAACACAACATCTAATGGTCAAAATGTAAATCTTAATTCGTTTGTTGTTAACTATAAAAATTCAGGCTATGTTGTTTATGATTTGCCAACCGATGCTGATCTGACAGCTGAAAGCGATGGTGTTGTCTATATTGTTGCATATTATAGTTCTTCACGTGGAAAATTCATTCCACTTGTTAATGGAAAAACATATGTTGACGACTATGGCGAGGAACATAAATTTAAAAGTGACAATCTTGATGATAACTATCGTGGATTGATTGTCGCTCGTGGAATTTTGGAATCTTCTTTTAAAAATCAATATGGAAACCCAACAGAAATCAATCTTGATTGGGGCTCAGATGTTGCTGGCGGAAGTGTCACAACTGATACAGCATTATATTATAGAGCATCTGCAAGAAATGTTAAATCTAGAGCAGAGCTCAGCAGTGTGTCAAGCAACAACACAACAATTGGTTATAATAGTAGTAATGTTACATTTGGTGGAAACTCACAAGCATTCACAAGACTTGATTATGTTGAAACAATCAATAATACAGTTGACATTTTCAACGACCAAGAAAAACTTTCAGCAATAAATGCTTCACTTCCAACTCAGTTCACTTATAGAACAACAAATGTTGCGGGGACAATTGAAGGCGTAACACAATATGGTGCGGTTGATATAACTCTTCAAAACATTCAGTGGACTGCTCTTGGAAAACTTAGCACGATTGATTTAGATAGAGACATTATTGTTTTTAAATCTAATAAAACAATTAAAGCAAGAATTCCTGCAGGTGCAGTGACAAATGTTGGTGAAACAACAGAAGTTTTGTCGGCAGAGTCTGAAGCTGTTTATGATTTGCCGCTTTATGTGTTTGTTTCATATTGGGGAACTGGAAACTCACAGGGAACTGTTCGTGTAGAATTTATAATTTCATATTATCAAAACCCAACTGATGACTTCTTTGCATGCACCTCGACAAACACAAAAGGCTGCACAGCACCTTTGCAAGGTCAAAATTCTGGGAAAATTAAAGCTAATTATAATATTGATGGAATAAGTGGCAACAACGGCATTGTTGGTGAATATATTCACTTTGGTGTTCCACAAGATGGAAATTCAAACCTTATGATTCATTTTGAATCAAATTCAAATGTTAACACTTTGGTGTTTAACACTAAACGTGAAAGCTTGACATCAAAAAGTGGTTCAATTTTTGAAGATCCAAATAATATTGAAACAACAATGGGGCAACCTTGTCTTGAATTTGAAATTTTAAGACTCTATAATGACTATTCTAAAGATGTAATCAAATATGACGGCGCAGAAGAAGTGAATGCAAGTGCTTCAGCTGATGGAAAAATTGAATATCATTATTATATGAAAAAATCTACAGAAGGTAAAAATGGTCCAGTTGTAAGAGTTTCATATAATATAGATACACATGAATTGAAACTTACCAATTATAAGGTTTACTATTTCGTTGTTGATGGTCATCAAATGTATATTGGAAAGTCTGACAATGCTTATACAGCATCTCCATATGAAATGACATTTAATTCTTCAAGAACTGATTCGGCAACAAATAAGACAATTTATTCATATACCTATTTCATGAATTCTGCAAATTATTATTTTGAATTTGAATATAACTGCTCAAACGGAATTGAAACATTAACTCCAATTGAGTCTGATTTGGTTAATATTACATTAACATATCACAATATGTTCGCTTTTGGTGTTAAATCAGGAAGCAATGTTGAATATTATCAACATTCACCAGTAACTGGAGAGAGCACTAAAGAACTTAAAAATCTTGTAATTAAGAGTGCATATGTAAGACCAGAATCAATTTATTCTAAATATTTGTCTAAGAATGATAGTGAATATATCTGGACAACAGAAGTTACTCTTGAAGATAGTGATAAAACTCCATTTGCAACATTCTATTCAGTTGCAGATCATGATGGCTCTTCACAAATCAATGGGCTTGATGCAATCAACAATTCAAATCGTGCAATTTCTGGTGCTGAAGATTTGAAGGTTGTTCAGGTTTATGATAGTGGCGAGGATATTTCTTCAATCACCGAACAACATCTTAAATCAACTGCAACTGTAACATTCTCAAGAGAATATGTTTCTGGAAACCAATTCTTCCTTGACTTTCAACTTTTCTCTTCATGGTTCAACAAAAAGACATGGAGACTTGAAATCTGTTTTGGAGCTGGTTTCTCAGCGAATAAATATCATACAAGTGCATTCCAAATTCTTGATGCTTCACTTAGACTTGATTATAACTTTACAAGTAAAAGTGCTCCATCGCTTGAACTTCAAATTTACTATATCCCAATGCTTGTAAACTTTGTAATATTAGTATTTGCGGCATGTCTTCTTTTAACAATGCTTGGAAAAGCAGTTTGGGGACTTATTCAAAGAATTTTTGATATCACATTATATTTCATCATTCTTCCTGGGGTTGCATCGCTTATGCCATTTGACGATGGTGCAAAATTTTCTTCTTGGAAAGATGGTGTGATAAGTAAAACTATTAGTGCCTATGGTGTAATGATTGGGCTTAACTTGTTCTTTATCCTGTGCCCAGCAATTAAATCAATTTCACATTTGTTCACTCAGGCGGATCTTGACTCACTCGCAGAAGGCAACTTCTTAAGAGGGGTTTCACCTGGATTTATCAATAGTGTTTCAGAACTTTTGTTCATGCTTGTTGCTTTAACAATGATTCAAACTGCACCTGGCATTATTCAAGATTTTGTTAATACTTCAAAAACCAAAGCAGAAGTTACTAAAATGGGCGATGATGCAAAGAAAAATGTTAAAGGTATGACTGCTGATGTTGGTGCAACTATTTCTGGCTCAAAAGCTCTTGACTTTGTTCGTGGTGAGAAAGGCAAGGGTTTCATGGGCAACTTAAAGAACTTTGTTCCTGGCTCGGCAATTTATGACGAAGTTAAGAAGAAATTTAAGAAAAGTGATAACGCTGGTGGTGGCGGTGGTGGCCATTCAGATGCGCAAAGAGCTGCAGAAGAACGCAGAAGAGCAGATGCAGAAGCTTCTTTGGCACAATCACAAGATTTGTCTGCAGATGCAAACTATATGGCAGCGCCACAAATTAATGCTGATCAAATTCTTCCAGAAGGTGCTATTGACGAAACAGCTACAAATGAAGCAAATGCAAATGCGGAAGCGCAACAAGATCAAACACCTGCTGCAGCAGAAAATATTGGACTTACAGAATCTGCTGAAGAAGGAATTGGCGAAAGTGTTGCAGAAAATGTTCGTGACACAATTACAGAAATGCGTGAAGGTGGATCTGAAGCTCAATCTTCTGCAGAAGCAAGAACAGAAGGAACCGGATCTGGAACTGAAGAAAGCAAAGATACTTCTGGACATGTTGCATTTGCAGATGTTGCAGGACGTGTTCAAGATCAAAGTTCAACCGATGTTGATGTAAACTTTGAAGGTTCTGAATCTGCAGATGAGAATGCAGAAGCAATTTTAGGAGCAGAACAAATTTCTGGAACAAATGCGCAAGCTGATGATTCTGGTGCAAATGCAGAACGTGCAAGAATGTATGCAGAATCTGCAAGACTTGCAGCAGATGCATCAAGAGGCTTTGCAGATATTGCTGGTGGCAAGGTTGACGAAAACTATGGCATCGTTCAAGAAGCTGAAAAGACAAGAGATCAAAAGAAACTTGACAGTTTGTTGGCAGAACGTGATGAACGTTTGAAGGCTCAAGCAGAAGGCAATGCAGATGTAAGTCTTGCTCCTGCGCTTCGAGGCAAAGCTTATAAACAATATAATGAAAATAAAGCTGCTGAAGATTCTATCTTTGATGCAAACTCTGAAGCTATAAAACAAGCAGCAATTAAACGTTGGAACGATACAAAAGAAACTGCAATTGATGAAAACAATGGACGTCTTGTTGATCAAGCAGTTAACGAGTGGAAAGATGCACAAGCTCTTAAACTTTATAACGATAAGAACAAAACTCGCTTCGAAAGTGCAAATGAACTTACAAAGAAAGAACTTTCAGAAGCAAGAGACATGCTTGCAGAAGATCAAAAGGTTAAGAAGGCTGTTGCAAGAAGTGAATATAGCGACAAGATTCTTGACGATAAGATTGCAAAACAACAAGAAAAGATTGCTCTTAAGGAAGCAGGATTATATGAAGCTCCTCTTAAGAAAGTACTTTTGGCTGCACCAAGAGCAATATTCTCACATAAGACAAGTGATGAAGAAGAAAGCAAACTTCAAGCCAAACTTGACAAGTGGGAGAAAATTGGAACTGAAGCAAATACAAAACTTGCAGACATGGAAGCAACTTATCAAAATGAACGTAAAGAATTCATTGAAAACAACAAACTTGTTATCAAGAATGGCAAGATCGATCGTGAAGCAACTGCAAAGGGCATGATGTCTAAGCTTGATGTTAACGACAGAGAAGCAGTTCAAAAGGAAATGGAATATAGAGCTAAAGAATTTGACAAGCTTGAAAAAGAATATTCTAAATTCAATGATAAAGACTCTTATATCGAAAATAGAAGAGAAGAACTTACAAGTGACCTTTCAAAAGCAAGAAGAAGATTTGATGTTTACTCTGCACAACTTCAAAACGGCAGAAGTGGACTTGCTCATGCATTTGCTCGTGAAGCAAAGAGTGGCGCAAGAGCAATTAAGTCTTCATGGCAAAACAACCGTGCTGAAGCAGCTGCAAGGGCTGAAGCAAAAACAACTTCAAAAACAACAGCCGCTGTTCTTGGCGATGAACTTAAACGTGATAAGTTGAAGATTGATTGGTCTAAAGTTGGTGATCAAGGTCTTGATGTTAACCACGAAAACCACACATATAGTGCAAGTCAAAGAAAAGCTCTTCAATCTAAATATGCTGCTATAATTTCAGCAGAAGCAAAACTTCGTGTTGAAAAGATTGCTGCAAGGAGCAAGGGTGTTGTATTCAAAGAAAACGGCGATATTGATCGAATTGCAACTGCAAAAGAACTTATGAGAAAAGAAAATCCTAAGAAATATACAGGTGCAATCGCAGAACAAGATGCTGTTAAATATATGAGAAAGAATATCCAGAAGATTGATGAACTTCAAACGGGATATTTGAATGCTCAATCAAGTGTTTCTGATGCTAAGAAACAATTCGTTTCAAGAGTTCACAAATATGACATGAGAAACGAACAGACATTCCTTGGAAGAAATGCAAAACTTCAAAGTGCTGCTTTGAAACGTGCAACTGCTGAAAAGAACCGTCTTGTAACAGAACTTAACAATGCAACAAGAAGTGGTCGTCTTGAAGAAGGTCAAGAAGCTGAATATCTTGCAAGAATTCAAGGTGTAGATGCAACAATTGATCAAATTGCTAAGCACCCAGCTCGTTATAAAGCTGCAAGAGTTGTTAAAACAAAGAACAATACACAAGCAACTGCAAGAATTGGTCAACTTTCATATGCCGATCAAGCAAGACAAATCTTGTCTGGAGAAGCAAAAGTAACTGAAAGAAAATCAACAATCAGCACAAGAGATTCGCTTGCTGCTCAAAGAACTGCCGAAAAGGTTGGAAGAGAAGAAGCAAGAAAGACAATGCTCGACGAAACAACTCAAAGAGCATATATAAGTCAAGTTAGAAAAGCTCTTATGCAAAGTGGATATGCTGGTGATATTTCAAAGATCAGAACAACTGAAGATGCAAAACGAGTTGCAAAAGAAGTTGAAGCAAAACTTATGAATGCTGCAAGAGAAAATAGTGAAGCATTTGCAAGAAAATCTGCTTCTGGAGTTGTTCGAGCAAGTGAACTTGCAGAATTTAAGGCTCAAGAAAAACTTATCAATCAAAGACTTAAGAAAATTCGTTCGGTTGATACAAACGTTGCAATGAATTCAACACTAGACATCAAGAAAGAAATTAAAGCTTCTTCTGATAGAGCAATTGGAGCTGCAATTAGAAATCAATATAAAGACGAATGGAACAAGTTTATGAAGAAAGAAGGAATGAGAGATGTTGCTAAGTCTGGATCTGCTGCATATGAGAAGAATCTCAAGATGCAGAAACAGTTGATGGACGACCATAATGCTCTTTCTAAACGTCTTAAAGCACTTGAAGCAAGTGGACTTAAGAGTGAAGATACAAAGATTAAGTCGCTTCAGTCAAAACTTGACGAGCAAACAAAACTTATCAGTTCGCTCAAGTCGATGAACTCAAGAACTGAAGAGCAAGCAAAGAAAGCAATGAAGAACTTCACTTCAATGAACAAAATCATGCAAGACATGAGACGTCAAAGCAAATATAAGATTCCTGGACTTAAAAATCAAGGAAACGGAAATGACGCTAAAAACTAATTTGCATTAATCCTGCCCCCGAAAGGGGGTGGGCATGCACTTGATTTGGGCACGACCAGAAAAAGTGCAAAATTAATTATTAAATTTTTATAAAAAACTAAAGGAGATTTTTATGGCAAGACTTATTCCAAGACGAACCAAAGTTAAAACCGAGTTCTTTAAAGGGCTCACAATTATGGATGGTGTCATTGGCATTGTGTTCATGCTTTTGTTAGCACTTGTTCTTATCAGTGACTTTTCTGTTAAGCTTCGACTTATTTTGTCGGCTTGTGTTATCATGGTGGCAATTGTTATGTTTCTTCAAATTGCACCAGAAACTCGAACATATCAAGCAATTGGCGACCTGTTTAAATATATTTTCGGAGTTAAGAAATTCACAAAACAAAAACATGCGACAAGAAAAAGTGTTAATGCGCTTATGCCATATGTTGGAATTTTGGAACAAAACTATGATGAAAAACATAAGGTTGGAATTATCGACTATAAAGAATATTTTGGTGTTGCAATTGAAATCAAATCAATCGAATTTTACATGCTTTCACTTGCAAGACAAGATGCCTATATTGCTGCTTTTGACAATGCCTTGAAATCTCTTTCAAGCGAGCAATCTGCCGCTATATTTAAACTTTCAAGACCAATGGTTCTTGACAGCTATATCATGCGTGAATGTGAAAAGAAAGATGAGATTTTGCAAAACATTGCAAACGGTGTGATGAAAGAACAAGAAGCAATTCCAAGAATTGAAATTGTTGAATCTCGTATCAACTCTCTTGATGCAATGAACGTTGATAAAGAGTTCCCAATTTTGAAAGACCACATGTATCTTGTTGTTTTCGGAAAAGCTGTAAGAAGTCTTCTTTCAACTGTTAACTTTATTGTCAACACAATTGAAGGTGGAACAAACAATGTTATGAGCTGTAACATTCTCAGCCGTCCTGAATGTGCTGTTTTCCTTAAAAACTATTACACTTCAAGCTTTGATGAACGTGAGGTTAAAGATATTGATCCAAAAGATCTTATAAACTGGATCATGCCAGAAAGAATTCGTTTCTCTGCACTTCGTCATTTTGTAAATGAAAAATCATATACAACATATGCAGTTGCGGAATATCCAATTACAGTTCCAAATGCATGGGGAAGAAGCTTCTTCTCTGTTCCTGGAACAAGAATTTCTGTAAAACTTAAACCTGTTGCTCAAAGCGAATCTGAACGAAGACTTGACCGTTCTATCATGGAAATGGAAACTCAGGCAGCAAAACGTGCAAGAGCTTCAACAGAACTTGAGAAGAACGTTCACCTTGAAACTCTTCGTGAGCTTTTGGCTTCTATTAAAACTGGTAATGAAGTGTTGTTCGACACTAACATTTACATTCAAGTTGAGGAAGAGCAAAGAAAACTTCTTAGAACTCAACTTATGCGTGCTGGTTTTAAATATTCAGATCTTTTTGGTAAACAAAGAAATGCATTTATTGACGGTAACATTTCACAACGTTCAAGCAACAAAAAATTCGAACGTGGAATTAACTCTTCATCACTTGCCGCAATGTTCCCATTTGTTTCAGATGCTGTTCAAGACCCTGAAGGTTTCTATCTTGGAATGAACAACGAACCTGTTTTCATCGACTTCTTCAAACGTGATAAAGAAAGAATCAACTCTAACATGGTTGTTCTTGGAAAATCTGGTTCTGGTAAGTCTTTCGCAACAAAAGCGATTTTGACAAACCTTGCATCAGATAACACAAAAGTTTTCATTTTGGACCCTGAAAGAGAATATGACATTCTTGCAAGAAACCTTAAAGGAAAAGTTATTGATGTTGGATCAGCAAAGGAAGGAAGAATTAACCCACTTCAAGTTATTACTGGTCTTGATGACGAAACCGATACAGGTGAAAACGTTTCTCTTGCCAGCCATTTACAATTCCTTGAAAGCTTCTTTAAAATGATTCTTGACGGAATTACAAACGATGCTCTTGAAGTTTTGAACGAATGTATCAAGGAAATGTATGAAAAATTTGGAATTAACTCTCACACAAGAATTGAAGAATTAACTCCTGAACAATTCCCAATCATGCAAGACCTTTATAACTATGTTTCACAACAATATGACCTTGCAAAAGACGAATATCAAAGAAATAACCTTAAAATTATTCGAACATATCTTAATAAATTTGCAGAAGGTGGAAGAAACAGTCTTCTTTGGAATGGTAAATCAACAATCACTGCTGATGAAAGCATGATCGTGTTCAACTTCCAAACTCTTCTTGCAAACAGTAACAACGATATTGCAAACGCTCAAATGATGCTTATCATGCGTTGGCTTAACAACGAAATTATCAAAAACAAAGACTATAATGCAAAATTCAATACAAAACGTAGAGTTATTGTTGTTATCGACGAAGCTCACGTTTTCATTGACCCTAAGAAAGACGTTGCGCTTGACTTCATGTTTAACCTTGCTAAACGTATTCGTAAATATGAAGGAATGCAAATTGTTATTACTCAGAACCTTAAAGACTTTACTGGAACACCAGACATTGCAAGAAAAAGTACTGCGATTATCAACGCATCGCAATATTCACTTATCTTCAGCTTGGCTCCACACGATATTAATGACCTTGTTGCTCTTTATGAAAAAGCAGGTCAAATCAATGAAAAAGAACAAGACACAATTGTTATGAACCCACGTGGTAAGGCTTTCCTTATGACAGGGGCATATTCAAGAACAAACATCGACATTATTGTTGCAGATCGTGTTCGTGATTTGTTTGAAAAAATCAGAAAAGATACTGTTGAAACTGAACTTGAAGATCAAGTTACAGAAGAAAACATCAATAAAGAAATTAATTCTGGAAACAACTCAGAAGGAAAATAAAGGATAAACAAATGAAATTGTTTTCAATGGCACTGAAGCTTAATAGTTTGTTTGCTGGCAAAATCTTTTGCCGGTCATCTTTGCTTGCAGACGACCAGATTCAAAGCGGATTTGATTCTGGTCTTCTTGGGCTGGAATTTCTTGGGCTTTTGTGGAACAAAATTCAAGTTATTTTCTCAAAATTAATATATTTGATTTGTTCGTTCATTCTCAATTTCATTGAAATTATTCAAATTGCAGTTTCGAGAGTCCTTGGAATCTCAGTTAAACTTGAAGATTATGTTGTTATCGACTCTACAAACCCAGTTGTTAAAATTTTAACAAACGAAACTGTTTTAAATGTGTTTAAAGCATGTTGCGGAATTGCAATTGTTTTAATCATTTTGTTTACAATTGTATCAATTGTTAAAAGTGAATATGCTTTTGCAGTTGAAAAATCTGAAACAAACGGAAAGGGAAGAATTTTGGGAAGAACCCTTCGCTCTCTTTTCACAATGGGAATGTTCCCATTATTGTTGCTTTTAGGTGTTGTTTTAACGAACGCAATTTTAGCTGGATTTAATGATATTCTTCGTGGTGGTGAAAATACCAGCATGGCGGCACAGGTGTTCATTTCCAGTGCATATAATGCGAACAACTTCAGAAATTATGCCGATGATGACAGGCGAATTCCTTTGGTTGTAAATTTTGAAGACCCTGCAAGAAACGGAACCGTTAATGGATATTCAAAATCTGAACTTGTGAAGATTTATGAAAGCTTCCAAGACAAAGGAAGAACTCTTTTCGACAGTTATGCTGACAGAAATTTTGGTTCTTTCTCAGACACAATTGTTTATAAAAACAACCGACTTTATAACAACTCAAATTATACTGGATTCGAGAAATTTGCTTGCACACGTGAACAATATTATGTTATGGCAGATTTCCTTGACTATGCAGTTAAAAATAACATCAAATATTATGTTAAAAACATTAAAGATGCTGATATTGATTGGAAATATGTCAGCGATTCAGTATATGATAAAGCAACTGGCTCACTTTCAATCACATATAAAGATGCATCAAATCTTAGTGGGGGAGAAAGCTATAAAGTTGTTTATACACCAACAAGCGAGTCAATTTCTTCACCAATTTCTGATGCACTTAGAACAATCAGTGCACTTTTAGCATTTGATCAATATTCAGACAACACATTTAATATTTTGAAACGTCTTGAAGATTCTATCAATATTGTAGAGTGGGAAACAGATAAGGTTTTTGTTAAGTTTACACCAGCATTTGCAAATGCTGTTTTAAGTGACAGTTCAAATGCTGCTGCATATAAGAAGAAGTTGCTTGAAAACATGGAAATTAATGACCTTCTTATTCTTTTTGAGCAATCAAGATTTGCAAATAATAACACTCTTGGTGAAACAATAACCGAGATTGCTAAAAATGGCTATGAGCTTCCTGTAAAGAAAGTTACAAAACGTGTTTATCAACCATCAATTAATGATTATACTGTGACTGACGAGATATATGTTGCTACAATCAATGGTAAAAATTATCAAGTAGAGCTCAACAAAGAACTTAAAGATGCAAATGGTTCATTTATTCTTGATTCTTATAAAGACCCATATTATACAATCATGGAAACCAAATTTGGTCTTGACCAAGTTGGTGGATCAAAAGGAAACTATACTGTTACTAAAAAACTTGATGACGGAAAAGAGAAAACAATAAAAGTTAATGACAATGATGTAATATCAATTTCTGTTAAAGGTGTTTTGCTTGGAAACTATACAACAAATGACGATTCGTTTAAAGATATATTAATTACGGTTTTGTCGGGAACTCAAGAAATTGTGGGGGATTCAGGGCTTGTTTCATATGCAACCTATGATGACAAAATTGAAACAGTAATTAAACAGGCAGCATGGCCAAATAAACTTATTCGTGACCTTCAAGTTATTTATAAAGACATTAACATTAATAACCTTATTGCAAATGGCAGTTGGCTTGAACAATTAAGTGAATATGTAAGCGGTGGAACCTATGATCCAAACGGCTCAAACATTCAAACCGGACTTATCCACCCACTTGGACTTATAATGTCTGAGTTCTTCCTTGGAAATGTAAGTTCTTCAGAAAAGATTTTATCTTTCGGAAGCCTTGAATATAGCACAAAATTTGATAATGACACTGTAAAAGCTTTGATTCTTAGCATGCTTGGAGAAGACAGATATTTCCAAACAAAAGAACAATTAAACTATTTCGTTGAAATTTTCAATGCATATATGGCACCAGTTCTTGACGAGATTGCATATTATGAAAATTTTGAACTTTTAAGCGGAAATTCACAATCCGTTCAGCTTTATACATATAAAGCATATCTTGCTTCAGTTTTGCTTTCATCAAGTGCTTCAAACTGGTTCTATGACACTGCAACTGCACTTCTTGGTTCGGTTTATTTGAAAGAAAGCATTGAAACATCTGAGGGGTATCTTGTTCCATATTCAACTGGCTCTATTAGTGATTATTATAAGTCACTAATCAACAAAGTTTATGCAAATGCTAAAAAACGTCTTGAAGAACAATATGTTAAGGAAACAGATGCGGCATATCCTGAATATATGAAAGCTCTTAAAGCTTATATCTATTCTGACCCTGATAAATATTTCAATGGCAGATATGATCTTATTTTGCAAAGCATTAAATCTGACTCAGAGAAGGGAAGAATTGTTGATAATGCTAAACAAGATATTAAAAATGCATATAATGGCCTTTACGGTGGCTCAAGTTCAATTATTGATGAATTTATTAATTATGTAAAAAATGCAGCATCAGCAAACAATTCAATTTTCTTTGATGAAACTGCTTTCAGATTTGAGCTTTCAAGCATCTTTACAAATCCATCTTCTGGATTTAGATATCAAACAAATAAATTTGACACTTCTTTTGGTGATGATTCTAAAGATGATTTTGATTTTATTACAAATTCATATGACATTTTAAATCTTCGTAAAAATGCATCACTTTATAAATCTGATCTTACAACAGAAGAAGACGGAAAAACAGTTTATCTTGAAGGATCTTTAAGAAGATTGTTCCAAGACCTTAGAAATAATGTTGGATCTGGTGTGAGCCTTTCAACTTTTGACAGATATGTTAATCAGATCTGTTCAAAAGCAGACAAATATTTTGATTCAGTTGATAAATATGCTCAAGCAAAAGAAGAATTTTACAATGTTGACAACTCAAAAGCAAACATTGGAAAAAGAGATAAAATTTTAAATGATGTTGAAAACTATTTCAATCAAGCAACAAGCTTGCTTAAAACAAGCATTGGTGACCTTTATGAATGGCTTGTTTCAAATGATGGTGGCAAACTCTCATCAAGCGAAACATCACTTCTTATCAAAAAAGGTGCTTTAGGAATTGGTGGTTCATCACCAAGTGACTATGCAAACATTGCAAAATGGCAAAAATTGACTGATTTGTATAATAAGTTGAAAAACAATTATACTACATGGAAAAATTCAAAATCTGATGAATATTTTGAAGATGAAGACAATAAAAACTTTTCAGATAAAATTAACACATATATTGAAAGTATTGGCGGATATGTTCGTTCACAAAACGAACTTGACCGTTTAAACAGATATGAAATTTATTTCGCAATTGAAAGTGAAATGTCTGATGAGGCTGTTTCAAGTCTTGATATTGTTGTAAATTCTAAACATTATCTTGTTGGACAAAACTTTACAAAAGCAAAAGTAATTGAATATGTTCTTGGCTATGATTTGTGCAAAGAATTTGGATATTCTCCTGTGTTCGTTAATGAAGGATATGAGGGAATTGTAAAACTTACTCAATTGACAAACGCAGAAATAAACGAATATGTTTCTAAAAACATTAAGCATTCAACAACAGAAACTGCTGGTTGGTGGTATGATTCTGGAAGAAAATATAGTTCAACTGCATATTGGTATGAAAGAAACCCTGAATATGTTTTGAAAGAAAACTTTATAACAAAGGGTGGTGTGTTCTATAAAGCTTCAAACAGCTTTGCAGACGTGCATGATTTTGCTGTTGCACTTGGCGACATTTCTGCAAGACTTTATCAAATGTCGAACCTTTCTAACCTTTCAACATCAGCTATTGATGAAATTGTTGTTGGAACAGCAGAAAATAACAATGTTGACTTAGCAGAACTTATCCTTACAAAACTTCTTAATGGCAAATATTTGCCAGAAATTGCACTTGAACATTTATTTGCAAATACAGAGAAAAAAGATAGCAGTGAAACAAAAACTGAAGATCAAACTCAAACAGAACAAAAAGATGTTGTTAAAATTGACACCTATGAAAAAGCACTTGCTCGAATTCAAGGATCAACTGGAAAACAAAATGCACAATTTCTTAACAATGTTTTAAGCTATTTGCTTATGACAGACAATGATAAAGTAAAGAAAGGATATTTTGATTATACTTCTTTAACCTTAAAAGAAATAAGAATAAGATGTTTGCAAACACTTATCGGCTATGAAAGTCAAACTGGCGAAACAACAGAAGAAGGACAAAAACGTTATCTTGCACTTCTTGCTCTTGGTTGTTCAGATTGGTCTGACACACAAAGTGTTGGCGCAGTTGAATGTAACTGGTCAAAAGAGAGAAGAGAAAACATTAAGGAACTTAAGGTTAATAACTATTCTCAAGCAGTAATTCTTCGACTTGCTGGTCTTGACAACAGACCATATGAAGAACTTATCGATGCAGAATATTCAATCGATTTCAATTTGCTTGGTGAAGATGAAAAGAATGGAGACATCTTTATCATTTGTATTTTCGATTCAGAAACAAGAAGCTATGTTCCATTCATGATGACAAACACAGCAAACGTTAAATATGATCTTCTTCCAAAAGAAGATGACAGCGAGAATGCAAAATCATTTGCCGAAAAGTTTGGATATAGAAATCCTTATACCGAATATTATATGTCAAACGACAAGAATGATGAAACCGTATTCTTCCCAATAATTGCAAGGGGACTTGTGGATTCTGACGGAACCCCAACAGCAATCAGAAAAGTTGATGGAAGAATTGAATATTATCATGACGATGTCGTGATTCGTGATGCTTCAGATATTGGAATTTCCGAATATTTCCTTTCTGTTGATCAAATTAAAGTTAGCTATACTGCTGTTTCTTATATTTCAAACATGGTTACTAAACTTTTCACAGGAAAGACTATTGTTGAACATTTGGCAGCATCAATTCCACGTTTCGCAGCACACACAAACTTTAATTTCTGTTATGGTGTTAATACGGTTGTAGAAACAAAATGTGAAAATGGCCTTATTGCAATGAGTTATAACTTTGGACGTGGAAATAACGTTGATATTACTTATGCATATGACATTTTAAACATTAATATCATTATTCTTTGCATTGGAACAATTTGCTTGCTCTCGGCCCTTGTAAAGGCCTTGTTTGCGGCAATTAAACGTGTTTTTGACCTTGCACTTGACTTTGTCATCGCTCCGCTTGCAATTTCTACAATTGCACTTAAAGCTGATGAAAAGCAAAAGGAAGGCATAACTGAATCTAAGGTTGGATATGAAAAGTGGAAAGATCAAACAGTTGCAGACCTAACTTCAGTTTTTGCTTTTGCAGTTGGATTTAACATTTTCTTCATCTTGGTTCCTATCATAAACTCAATGCAACTGTTCTCAACAACAGAAGCATTCTCTTCGCTTCCACTGTTCAGACACTTCTCGTTGTCGTTCTTGAACGAAATTGGAAGATTTATATTTGTTGTTGGACTTGCATATATGACAAAACGTGCACCAGAACTCTTTGCTGGCATTCTTTATCTTCAAAATGGATTTGATAATGGTGAAGCTGTTAAATCAGGCATTAAGAACATGACTAATGATGTTAAGAATGTTTGGAGTGGAAAAGCTATTGAAGACGAACTTAAATATACAAGAAATTCACTTAAACAAATGGTTCCAGGAAGAGAAATTTTTGAAACCGCAGTGAATGGGGCAAGAAAAGTTACTGGAAAAGCTGCTGGAATTGCCGCTGAAGCATATTGCAAAGCAAATGGCGTTCCACCAGAACGTGCTAAAGCAGCTGCAAAAAAACTTGAAGAAGCTATTGCAAAATCTCCAAAAAATGAAAAAGAAAAGAAAGATGAAGCAAGAGCATATGAACAGCGACAAGAAAGCAATGCTAACAATGAAGCAAGAAATCAAAGAAACTATTCTGGCAGCTCAGATGCTGATGGTGGAGAAGGAAGTGGCTCTAGTGGTGGGACACAGTCTCCACAAAGAAATAGCAGATCTTCAAGTTCAAACAGAAGATCAAAACCAACAAAACAACCACGAAATAAAAAATAATTAAAGGAGTAGGAAGATGGGTTTTAAAACACTGACAAATTTCTTTAGTGTTGTTGCATCAAAATTGATGGGACTTTCTACTCCTGCAAATTTTAACGCATTCACATCGGTTGATGGCAAAGATATTGCAACCGGAGATAACGGATTTTTTGAAACAGCATGGGTAATTTTTAAAACCGCAATTGGCGACACATTAATGGTTGCATATGAAACTCTTGTTCGTTTGTTTTATGCAATTGGACACTGGGTTTTAACATTGATTGATTTCATTTTTGTGTTTGTTCGACAACTTGTTGGAATGAACACAAATTTTGACAGCCTTGAAGAAATTACTCAAGGTGATATCATTTTCCAATTTTTATTTAACGAAAATGTTATAAAAATTATAAGAAACATTTTAATTTTCAGTATTGTTTTGCTTATTATCTTTTGCATTTTTGCAATTGTGAAAAGTGAATATCAATTTGTGACAAATCAAGGTGGAAATTCAAAGAAAGGAATTTTAGTAAGCGCTCTTCGTTCGCTTTTCCTTATGGCATTTGTTCCACTTGTTATTATTGGTTCTATCATAATGTCAAATGCAATTTTAAGGTCGCTATATTTGGTTACAAGCAGCGGGAACAGCTCATTTTCAATGGGAACACAGATATTTGTTGCTTCAACCTATGAGGCGAATGCATATAGGCGATATGCAAACCGAAATTTAAAAATTCCAATCACATTCAACTTTAATGAAATTAATTCTTCAGACAATATTTCTGGATATTATACTGACGGAACAGTTGCCGAAATGGACGAAGCTTTAAAGGCATTTAGAAGCCAGAGTGTTTGGACAAGGGGATATAAAACTTTCTTAATGTTTTCATCTAATGGATTTTTAAACATGAGAGAAGTTGATGCTCTTGATAAGCAATATTTAAGCGAAAATAAAACAAGTCCATATCATGCGGCATATGATGAAGGAATTCACACAAGAAGTGAGCAATATTATGTCATGGCAGACGTTGTTGAATATGCAATGAAAAATAATGTTGCAATATATTTCAAAACACTTCAAGAAGTTTATGAATCGTATTATTCGGTTGATCCACAAGTTCATCTCAAATCTGACGGAATAATGCCAATTGGAAAAGATAAAGACGACTATTATGTTAACGTTCGATATGATGGTGACACAGCTTCAACAACATATAAGCACATTTGTGATGAAACAGATGAGGCGAAAGGCGCAACATTTGTGATTGCTCTTGAAAGGGAAATCACGGTTAATGTTGGAACTGAAAAGGAGCCAAAAGAAGTTAGCTATCGCTATTATTATCCACTTATGAATGGCCTTGATAACTTTGCAACCGATTATTACAGTGGAACAAGAAATGTTGTCATTGCCAGGGGAATGTTTGAAGATGGTAAAAATCCAACCGCAATCAAAGAAAATGATGGTGTTGTTGAGTTTTATCGTGATGACATGAACATTCCAATGCTTGCAGATTTCTTCCCAAAAATCAGCTATGAACTTCCTGCCGGATCAACAGAAAGCCTTGGTCTTAAAATTTTGAAAGGTGCACTTTCATATTTGACAGGTGTTGATGTTTCGCAATTTATTCCATATGTTTATATTTCTGTTGATGTTTTCCATTTGTTTACGAAAACTTCAAATACAATTGTAGATCTTGATAATGGAAGAATGAAAATTGACTATAACTTTACAAGCAAAGAATTTGATAAGGCAAATGTATATAAGCTTTCAGATTTCAACCTTGTAATATTTGTTCTTGCTTGTGGAATATTATCGTCCTTACTTATTAAAATCTTGTTCGGATTAGTGTTCAGAACGCTTGACGTTGTAACACTTGCAATAACATATCCTGCGGTTCTTGCGACAATGCCACTGGACAATGGGGAAAAATTTCAAGAATGGTGCAAGAAATTTACAGCTAAGATTTTGCCAGTCTATGCAATTGTTGTTGCAATTAACGTTGTGTTAATGCTTGCACCAATTGCTTGGGAAGTTGAACTCTTCACTGTTGCAGACATTCAATATGGAATTGCAATGGGTGAGCTTGGATCGTTTGTGACGGCATATTTCTTGAATATGTTCACACACTTTTTGTTTGTGATGGTTGCATTCTCATCAATTGAACCATTTGTTCTTGCACTTGGAGACTTCCTTGGAACAACAGTTGAAGCGAAAGGTGATAAACCAGCTAAATATCCAGTTATTGATGATGGAAAAATGGTTTTAAACGACTTGAAGGCTCTTCCAAACAGAGTTGGAAACGTTGTTTCAGGTAGATTTATTCTTGATGCTGTTGCACCTAAAGATGATGATGGAAACAGACATTTCCTTCCAGGAGCTGCTGGTTGGATTCCTGGTGGTGCACTTATTGGTGGCGAAATTCAGCATGCATTTGAACCATACAATAAAATGCAAGAAAGATTGAATAGAAATAAAGAAATTGCTGCAAATAAACAAGCAGTTAATGATCTTGTAAATCAATATTCAAGTTCTAGTGGTTCTGGTGGTGGATCTGGTGGAACAGCTTCTTCAGCAAGAGCATCTAGTGCTTCTAATTCAAACTCAGAAGCATCATCAAGCGGAAACTCTGGGGCCGGCAATGCGGCTGCTGCTATAAGTGCTGCTTCAGCTGGCGATGGTTCTGCAAATGCTTCACTTGAAGCGGCTGCAGAAAATAGTGATAAGTCTGGAAATTCTCCTCAAAACATTTCGGAAGAGGCTTCGACAAATGGTGAAGAAGGCTCAGCAAATAACGAAAGCATGAATAATTCTGGAATAATGGACAGAATTATGGGTGAAAATACACAAACTGAAAATGCATCAAATTCTGGCTCAACTCAAACTGCTCCACAAATGGCAGATGAAACTTCAGAAGCAGTTGCCAGCGAGCATGGACCTGATCCTATTGAACAAGGATTAGATGTCGTTGCAAATGCAATTCCTGTTAGAGGTGTTGGAACTGGAATGCTTTCACTTGCAGCAAAAGCTGTTGCAAAAACAACCAAATTTGCATATAAAACTACAAAAACGGCTGTTAAACTTGCTGGAAAAATGGCTCTTGCTACTGGAAAACTTGCACTTGGGCTTACAAAAACAGCATTGAAAATGGCTGGCAGAGTTGTTAAAACAACCGCAAAAGCTGTTTATGCATATGGAACTGGTCAACAAGGTGGAATTAAAACATTAAATCAAATCATCTTTAATGCTGGTGTTGGAACAGCTGTTATTGGTGCATCTCAAATTACAAAAACAGGCTTCTCGTTTGGTAAAGATGTTGTGAAGGCAAGCGCTTCAACAACAGGAAGTGTGTTAAAGAACTTTGGTTCTGCATATTTTGGAAAAACTAAACAATCTGGTCGTGTTCAACCAGCTGTTCAAGAATCTGCACAATCAGAGCAAAATCTTACAGAAAGAGATAGATTTGGTTCTTCAGAACAAAGAACAGAAACTGGCGATGATGCACAAGACACCGACTTGAGAGAAAAGAGCGGAACCGACAGATCAAATGAAGAAGGTTCCAAGCAAGATGAACCAGCTGGAAGCTCAGATGACGGAAATGCGGAAGGACAAAGCCAAGAAAACATAGATGGCTTAGATAAAACAAAACAATCATCTGACAAAGCAGCTGATGCAGACATAAGCAAAGGTGCTGATCAATCGGCTGAAAAAGGAAGTGGAAATTCAATGCCAACTTCTGAAACTGGCAAACAACCTGCTGGGGAAAGTTCTGAAAGTTCAGATTCAGGAGAGTCTTCAAAACAAGCAAAGAAAGTTACTATTCATGTTGAAGGAAGCCCATCGGATTATGAAGCAGAGGTTTCAAAACAGAAGGGGAAAGACAGCATTATTGCTCGAAGAAAAACTTCACATAAAAATAGCACAAACAAAGATAAAAAATAAATTTTAAAAATCACAGCGGTTGCTGTGATTTTTTTTGATTGCACATGTTAAAATGTTTGCAAATTTTTGTTTGGTGTTATAAAATATGGATAAGATTATAAAAGGAGAAAATATATGGCAAAAGTTAAAGTTGGAATTAATGGCTTTGGCAGAATTGGAAGCCTTCTTTTAAGAGCTTCAATCACAAACAACACAGACATTCAAATTGTGGGAATTAACGACCCATTTTTAAGCATTGACTATGCTGCATACATGATTAAATTTGACAGTGTTCATGGATATTTCAATGCAGATGTTAAGGTTGATGGCAACTATTTGATTGTTAATGGCAACAAGATTCGTTTCTTTGCTGAAATGAACCCAGAAAATATTGATTGGAAGGGTGTTTCTGCGGAATATGTTGCAGAAGCAACAGGAAAATTTACAAAGGTTGAAGACGCATCTCGTCACCTTCAAGGCGGGGCAAAAAAAGTTGTTATCACTGCTCCTGGAAAGGGAACCCCTGTTTTTGTTATGGGAGTTAACCAAGAAACCTATAAAAAAGATATGGTTGTTGTTTCAAATGCAAGCTGCACAACAAACTGTTTGGCACCACTTGCAAAAGTTATCAATGAGAACTTCGGAATTGAAGAAGGACTTATGACAACAGTCCATGCAACAACAGCAACACAGCTTACTGTTGATGGCTCTTCAAAAAAAGACTGGCGTGGTGGAAGAAGTGCACTTGTAAACATTATTCCATCTTCAACTGGTGCGGCAAAAATGGTTGGCGAAGTTATTCCTGAACTTAAAGGCAAACTTACTGGAATGAGTTTCAGAGTTCCAACAGCTGATGTGAGCGTTGTTGACCTTACTGTAAAGCTGAAAAAACCAACAACCTATGACGAAATCAAAGCTGTAATGCAAAAGGCAAGCAAGGGCAAATATAAGGGTATTATTGGCTATACTGAAGATGCTGTTGTTTCAACTGACATGGTTGGTTGTGTAGATACTTGCGTTTTTGATGCAAGTGCCGGAATCATGCTTAACCCAACATTTGTTAAACTTATCGCTTGGTATGATAATGAGTGGGGTTATTCTTGCAAGGTTCTTGATTTGATTTCACACATGGCAAAAGTTGACCATGCAAAATAGAAAATAATAATTAAAAGGGAAGAATATTGTTTCTTCCTTTTTTTATGCATATTTTTCAGTATATTTTGCATATTTTTTACACTTTGAAACAAAAAATCAGAATAATTGTTTTACTTTAAGTTGATGTTTGTGATAATATTATTTTGTAAAGGTGGATAATAATGGCTAAAAGAATCAGATTTTGCCCAAGATGCATGAACATTATTCATAAAAATGATAAACAATGTTCTTCCTGTGGGCTTGAAGTTAGCAAGATGCTTGAAATGCAACTTGAAAACGAAGACAAGAAAGAAAAACTTGTCAGCGAAGCAATTGAAAAGGCAAACCAAGAAGTTTCAGAAACTGAAACTCTAGATTCTGCTGAGCAAAATTCTGAAGAAACAGCTGTTAAACCAAAAAGACATAAACATAAATCAAAAACAAAACCACAAAATAAAGAAGATTTGCCAGAATATACTGTTGATGAAAATGGCGACTATAACATTGACACTAAAGATGTAACTTTTCTTGAGGGGGTTGACTATAAATCATATTCTGCAAAGCAGGCTCGTGGTGAAAAACCAGCTCGTGAAAAAATTAAGTGGTGGGAGATATACAAATGGGCGGACCTTATGCTCGCCCGAAGAAAAATCAATAAAGAAGTTAAAAAGGCTTCATATAAAATTCCTTATGGAATAAGCCGAACAAAAATGCTTCTTTTATGCATATTTTTAGGCTGGTTTGGTGCACATGACTTTTATGCAAAAAACAACAAACGTGGCTGGACGGTGCTTTCGTTTAATGTTGTTGTTGCACTTGTAATTAACATTCCAATTCTTTATAAACTGATGGGGATTTTCGTTGGTGGCGGACTTGGATTTGTCCTTGTTGTTATGTGGATTTCCGATCTGTATGCAATTATAACCAATCATTATAAATATAGAATTTCAAAAGAAGAGTTCATTTCAAATCTTAATGTTGAAACTCGTGGCAAACTTCCAAAGAGATATTGGAATCTTGACAGACCAACCTTTAAAGCAAGAGAACAAGTAAGAATTGATAAGATTGTTCAAAAGCAAAATAAAAAGAAGCTTAAAAGAGAAAAAAGAAGAAAGAAAATTTTAGACGAAATTGAAAAACAAAAACAATCAGAAAATAACAATTCGTCTGCGGAGTAAATATGAATAAAATTGCACTTACAGGCATCAAACCAACTGGAACTCCACACATTGGAAACTATTTTGGAGCAATTAAACCAGCAATTGATCTTATAAACAAAGAAGAGTTTGATGGCTATTATTTCATTGCAGATTATCATGCATTGAATTTCATGAAAAATAAAGAAGAATTAATTTTACACACAAAAGAGATTGCATGCACATGGCTTGCTTGTGGACTTGATCCAAAACGTGTTGTTCTTTATAAACAAAGTCTTGTTCCAGAAGTTACAGAACTTAACTGGCTTTTAAACAATGTTACAAGCAAAGGTCTCATGAATCGTGCTCATGCATATAAAGCTCTTGTTGAAAAAAGTCTTGAGAATGGGGGAGATCCTGATGCTCTTGTAAATATGGGGCTTTATTGCTATCCAATTTTGATGGCTGCGGATATTTTGCTTTTTAACACAAAATTTGTTCCTGTTGGAATTGACCAAAAACAACATGTTGAAATGGCAAGAGACATTGCAAAAGCTTTTAATAAGCTTTATGGCTATACTTTTGTTGTTCCAACTGAATATATTCAAGAAGAAACGGCAACAATTCCAGGACTAGATGGAAGAAAAATGAGCAAAAGTTATGGAAATCAAATTCCACTTTTCTGTGATGAGGCAACTCTTAAAAAATTGATAAGCTCAATCAAAACAGATAGTTCTCTTCCAACTGAGCCAAAATCTACACATTGTGCTGTGTTTGATTTTTATAAACTTTTTGCAAACAAAGAGCAAGTTGAAGCTTTTGCAGAGAAATTTGCAAAAGGAATTTCTTGGGCAGATGCAAAGAAAGAACTTTTTGAAGTTGCAAACAATTTCCTTTCACCAATGAGAGAAAAATATAACTATTATATGTCACACTATGATGAAGTTGAAAAAATTCTTGAAGAAGGCTCAAAAAAGGCAAGAGTAATTGCAAAAGAAACTGTTGTAAGAGCAAGAAAAGCTGTTGGGCTTGATTAGGAGATAATAATGGCAAAGGTCTATAATTATACCTTAAATGGTAAAGAACAGAGTGTTTCAGTTGACGATGAAATTGAAAAATATCTTGAAACCAATAAGAATGTCACTGGTGAAGAACCAAGTGAGTTTATAAGCTTCTATGCCGATGCTTATAAAGAAGACGACATTGTTGATGCAATCAAGAAAGGGATTGAAGATGATTCTTCAATTTTAATGATGTATCAAAAATATGGTAACATGGCTTTTGAGGTTGGCAAAAAGAACGATGATGAGAATGAAATCGTGCCAACTGAAAACTTGCAAGAAGAACAAAAAACAACTTGCAAAGTGACAACAGAAACAATAAATGGCTAAAAAAATCAATTGTTTTAGACAACATGCTTGATTTTTGGCACTTTCAAGAATATAATTATTCATATTTTTTAGGAGAATACAAATGAGATATAGTAAGTTTTTGCTTAAAACACAAAAAGAACAACCATCAGATTGTGACAGCACTGCAATGAGTTATATGGTTCGTTCTGGCATGATTAAAAAAGTTTCAGCTGGGCTATTTTACTATTTGCCATATTTTAACATGATTTTAAGAAAGGTTTCTTATAACCTTAGAAGAGCAATGGACAGTGTTGATTGCAATGAAATGAAATTTCCAATTCTTGTTTCAAAAGAAACACTTGAAAAAAGTGGAAGATGGAATGCTTTTGGAAAAGAAATGTTCAAACTTGCAGACCGAAGTGGAAACGAATATGCAATCAGCCCAACCAATGAAGAATATGCAACATTGGTTGCTGGGTCATATGTAAAGTCATATAACGATCTTCCATTTTCAATTTATCAAATTCAACAAAAACATCGTGACGAAATTCGTCCACGTGATGGTGTTGTTCGTGCTCGTGAGTTCACAATGAAAGATGCATATTCTTTCCATGCAAACATTGAGGATCTTGAGGCATATTATCAAAGAATGAACAAAGCATACACCGACTTTTTCGCAAAACTTGGTCTTAAAACTGTTCCAGTTCTTGCAGACAGCGGAGCGATGGGTGGTCTTTACTGTCATGAATTCATGGCAATTGGAAAAGAAGGCGAAGCAGACATTGCATTCTGTGATAAATGTCACTATGGTGCAAACCTTGAAACGGTTGAATGTAAAGATGTTTACACTGAAAACATGAAATTTAAAGGCACATATAAAGAGGTTATCACTCCAGACACAAAAAGAATTGTAGATCTTGTTGCAATGCTTCAAAGAGAACCAAAAGATTTTGTAAAGAGCATGGTTTATAATGCAGATGGAAAACTTGTCATGGTTCTTGTTCGTGGCGATAGGGAAGTTAACGAGTCTAAGCTCGCAAAACTTTTGAAAGCTGTTTCTCTTGAACTTGCAACTGAAAAAGAAATTAAATCTATTGGAAGTGTAATGGGTTATGTTGGACCTATTGGCGACCTTCACGATGTTCGAGTAATTGCAGACTATGAAATTAAAGCAATGACAAATTTTGTTGTTGGTGCGAATAAGAAAAACGTTCATTATATGGACGTTAACAATGCCGACTTCAAGTGTGAGTGGGCAGATTTAAGATTTGCAGATGAACATGATGTTTGCCCTGTTTGTGGCGGAAAACTCGAAATTTGCAAAGGTAATGAGCTTGGTCATATTTTTGCACTTGGAACAAGATATACAGACAAATTTAACACAACCTATATTGATAAAGATGGCAAAAGCAAAATCATGCAAATGGGTTGCTATGGAATTGGTCTTGAAAGAACTGTTGCAAGCATTATTGATCAACATCATGATGAGAAAGGACTTGTTCTTCCAATGAGTGTTGCACCTTTCAAAGTTGATTTGATTGTTGTTGACACAAAGAAAGAAAACCAAATGCAATTTGCTGAGAAACTTTATGAAAGCTTGGAAAATAAAGAAATTGCAGTTTTGTTTGACGACAGAAATGAACGTGCTGGTGTAAAGTTTAATGATTTTGAGCTTATTGGTGTTCCAATTCGTGTTACTGTTGGTCGTGGTCTTGACAATGGCGAAGTTGAAGTTGATGTAAGAAAAACTGGAGAAAAATTCACAGTAAAAGTTGAAGAAATTGAAAACTTCGTTTTAGACCTTATCAAAAAATTAGATTAATTATATTGTCCATAAATCTTTTGGTTTATGGACTTTTTTGTGTGCATTTAAAATTGAAACACAATTATTAGTATATTATATATAGAATAATTCTAATATCATTTAACAGTGAAACAAATGAATGAAAAAAAATCAATTATTAATCATAATGATAGTGACAATAAATCAGTCATAATAAGAGAAAGTCATATAAATTATAGAATAAAAGACAAAATAATAAAAAAATATCAAAATTTCTAAAATATTTTTAAAAATCTCTTGCATATTCATAAATAGTGGTGTATATTTAAACACGCTGATGTGAAGAAAAGCAGGCAACACCTGTAAAGATCCAAAGCATTTTCAAGAAAAATAAGAAATTTAAAAATTTTTTAAGTTTTTTTGAAAAAAGTGTTGACTTATGTTTTGGAAAGTGATATTATATCAGCGTTGCACACCCCACGGGGAACTGCAACATAATGTACTTTGACAAGTTAATATGTAAGAAAGTGTACAAGGTTTTTTAAATGAATTTAAACAACTTCTTGTTAATTTCTTTTGTGAATTGTAATTTATTACAAACACAATCAAAATTGTTTATAACTAACAATACGTCAGTATTTAGTTAGTCATGAGTTATATGAATTAAAACATAAGAGTTTGATTCTGGCTCAGGACGAACGCTGGCGGCGTGCTTAAGACATGCAAGTCGAGCGGAGCATTTGGGAGCTTGCTTCTAGATGCTTAGCGGCGGACGGGTGAGTAACGCGTGAGCAACCTGCCCTATACATCGGGATAACGTTTGGAAACGAACGCTAATACCGGATATGACCACAACCCCACATGGGGAAGAGGTGAAAGGGTTTACTGGTATAGGATGGGCTCGCGTCTGATTAGCTTGTTGGCGGGGTAACGGCCCACCAAGGCGACGATCAGTAGCCGACCTGAGAGGGTGATCGGCCACATTGGAACTGAGATACGGTCCAGACTCCTACGGGAGGCAGCAGTGGGGAATATTGGGCAATGGAGGAAACTCTTACCCAGCAATGCCGCGTGAGTGATGAAGGTCTTATGGATTGTAAAGCTCTTTGATTAGGGACGAATAAATGACGGTACCTAAAGAACAAGCCCCGGCTAACTATGTGCCAGCAGCCGCGGTAATACATAGGGGGCGAGCGTTGTCCGGAATGACTGGGCGTAAAGGGTGTGTAGGCGGTTTGGTAAGTTAGAAGTGTAATACCCAGGGCTTAACTCGGGTGCTGCTTCTAATACTGCCGGACTTGAGTGTAGGAGAGGACAATGGAATTCCCAGTGTAGCGGTGGAATGCATAGATATTGGGAGGAACACCAGAGGCGAAAGCGATTGTCTGGACTACAACTGACGCTGAGGCACGAAAGCGGTGACGGAAAGCGGAAAAGATTACGATCTTTTGGAGAAAAACGCGGTTAAGTATATGGTGGAAATCGGGAGAAAGTATCCGAATTGCGTATCCGTCGCAAATGTACTCGACGGGGGTATTCGCGCCGATTGCGTACAGGTTAGAGCAACTCGACAAATCGCCCGAAAAAGGCGGTTTTGACGAAAGAAACTATCTTCATATAAGGAACTTGCTGATTGCCGCCTGCGACGCGTCCGCGTTTAAGAAAAACCGCCTTATTTTAGACTCGCACGAGGGAATAATAACGTTTTACGCAGGCGAAAACAACCTTGTCAAAAACGACGTAAGACTTAACGCCGGAAGCAAACTCGAAACGTGGACTTACCTTAACGCCGTAATAAAAAACAAGTGGATAACGATCTACGAACCCGAGTACGAACACTTTTACATAATCTTCCCGGACGAACGGATGAAAGAATTTTTGTGTTGATTTATTCCTACCAAAAGAAAAAACAAACCGCAAAAAAAACGGTTTGTTTTTTCTTTGATTTAATAAGTTGGTAAAGTTGCGTAAGGTTTATTCTCCGTCGTCGATTTTGTATTCGGATACGGGGACGGAGTGCTTTTCCGCTTCTTTCTTTATCGTGCGTTTGGTTTTGTGAACGTATATCGAAACGATAGGGGGAAGACTATGGGAGAAATTTTTTTCAACTTTATTTTTTTCAAGATTTAGTACGAAAGTCAAAGAACTTGCTTTTTGTCGAAAGCAATTTTTTGTCATATATATAAATACAGAGAATAAGGAGGACTAGAAAATGAAAAAGACGTTCAAAATAGCGCTCATAGCGCTGATGTGTTTGCTCTTCTGTGCTATGGTAATGGTTGCTTGCGGACCTGCGTTCGATAAAGACAAGACCGAAGACGGCGGTAAAGACAAAGTCGAAGACGTCGGTAAAGACAAAGATTACGGAGATATTTCTTATGGCGGAGATTGGGGAAACGGAGACAAACTTCCGGGAAGAGAAAAAATTTCCGCGTCAAACATTACCGAAGAGCAAGTAAAAGCATGGGTCAAACTCTATGTAGACGCGATTAATGAAATTGCCAAAGATGAAATGATAACGCTTACCGAGGACAACGTAAAAATACTTACGGAAACCTTTAAGGCAGCAGGTGTAACAAACGAACAACTTACATCGCTTAATGCGAAAACAAAGGACGGAATTAGTGTAATAAAGGATACTGTTCTTACTATAATAAAGTCCGACAAATTCGATATTAATATAATAACTGCCGATAAAATAAAGAAAGTTTTCGACGCGACAAAAGCGATTTTTGATATCATCAAGCCCGAACAAATGCAGACAATAGGAGCAGGTTTTGTAAAAAAAGCATTTGCGCTGGATGAAGTCCGTATCAAATATCGTACCAGCAACAAAGATGCGAACAAGAGCATATCAGACGCGAAGAAATTTTTTGGAAATAACTATAAATACGTAGAGAGTTTGCTTTTTACCGATAACACGATGTTGAGAATGGCAAATTCGACGATAAGTAGCGATTCTGCGACGTATACGTTGAAAGGCATAATAAACGGAATGAAAGCGTTGCTGAATTTAGACGCGAAAAAGTACGAAAATATAGCAAAAATCGTGTATGCGTTCGCTAGTAGCGACAATATAGAAGAAATGCTTTCCGGCAAAGGTTCGCTTAGTTACAAACAAATCGTAGACGCGGTTAATTACGTAGGACAAGCGTTAAACGCGTTTATCGGCGGATTCGGGAACGTGGTCGAGTTTGAAAAGAATGCGAACGAAGCGTATCATGGATTTTTGAAGAGCCTAGGAAGTGAAGAAGGAGAGGAAGAATATTTCGATATTTTCGGCGTATGCGGAATATTGAAAACCGTCGCCGATATTTTGCAAAACCTAAAGCCGGATTTTGTTGCAGGCGTTTATATGGATTACGACGATTATGCGAAAGCGACAACCGAGGCGGAACAGCAAGAAAAAATCGGATATATCGTGGCGAAAGTCGGAAACTACGTAAATAAACACTACAAGTTAAACGAGAAAAGCGAACAATTTGTGAATAATGTACTTAAAGCAATAGACGGAAGACGGAGTGTAAACTTTGTCGAAGTTAAATCTTTGATGAAAAAATGTTCAGCGAAATCTGCCGAAGATACGACAGCGCAAGAAAGAACAGCGTACGCAACGCAACTTAAAAAACTTATCGAAACGAAAGAGCATGGTTTGCGCGTTTATGTGTATAGGGATTGTTTTGTTCCCGTCGGTGCAGACAAAGAAACCGTGAAGAAAGAATTAAACTATAACTGCTACTATAGAGGCAATGCCGAAGCATTAGACAGCAACGGCGACTATAACGGCGACGACGAAGTAGCGGGCGATGAGAGCAACGGCGAGGGGTTCGACGCTAGCCAAGTAACCGTTTCTTGCGATACGTCAAAAGAGGGATTTTGCGATGTTATTTTTGAGTATAAAGGAGAGAAGGTCATTAAAAAATCCGTAGTATACGCATATGACAAAACGACGGCGTCTAAATTTGTTATTACTACGAACGATATAAAAGGAATTTCCGTTTCCAAAAACGAAACGATAACGAACGACCAAATTATTGATGATTTGCAGATGGGTTGTAATGCTTATCACAAAGATACGGGAAAAAGCAAATACATAGATTGGAGTTATTTGACCGAATATTCGGAAAAAAGCGAAGTGATCGGATTCAGCCAAAACAATGTCGGAGAACATAACGGATTAGTGAAGTTTGTAAAGCACAAGATTTTCGGAGACGTTTATATTCCGTTTGTTTACTACGTATACGACCCGAACGGAATGGCGAAAGAAACAAATATAAGTATAGAGATAAAAGATAGAGTTTTGAAAGGCGAGGACATCAAAGGAAGAATTATCCTCGAGTATAACTATGATATAAATAATTGCAGCAAAGAATATTCTTTTGACGATGACGCCATAACGATCAAAGGCTTTGATAAGAATAAACTCGGCAAGCAAAAAATCAAAATTATCGCTAAATTGGACGGCAAAGAACGTACGTTCGACGAAACGGTTAAAGTCATTACTATCGGTAGAGTCACGGGTTACGCGAATTTGGAAACGGATATAGATATAAATCAAGCAATAGATAAAGTTTCTGTTTTTGTAGATATCGACCTCTACGATGCCGACGGGGATTACTATGTCGAGAACGTGTGGGGGACAATGACCATAGCCGAACTCAGAACGAGGATGGCAAGATACGGTTTTGAGTTGAAGCACGATATCGATACGTCTGTCGGAGGGGCAAGAGAAGGTAAAATTTGGCTTGAAAAAGACGGACAAGAGGTATGTAAATTATTTTCGGGAACGTATAGTGTTAACGTGACGGAAGACACGGAAGTAAGCGTAAAATTCGTATATACGTTTACGGGCGGACAAGGATTTCTCGGGGAAGAAGACGGAGTATACCTTTTTGCCGTAGGTTCGGATGTTAATCAAATGACGATGACGATAAAATACGATATTTTAGTAAACGGAGTGAGCCAGCAAGAAGAAACCTCGGACAGTACTACGATCGTCGAAATTAACGAACAAAGTGAAGAAGGAGAGAAAATCAACCATAACATTGACACACAGGTTGCTTTCGACGAAGTAAAGGAAGGTGAATTTTGGTTTGAAAAGAATCAAGAAAAACTAACCGACGAAGAACTGAAGGAAAATTTTTATGGTGCTAAAGTACTCCATCAAAAAATTAAGTATAAAGTTGTGGAAACGACATCGGCAGAACAATAAACGCACTAGTGAAAAGAAGAGCAAATATCGACGGAAACGGTTCATTAATTCGCTTGTCGGGAAGTAAAAAAACGATAACGATAATAATTGCCGCGCTTATTATTTGCGCGGCAATTATTGCTGTCGTTGACGTAACGGAAATGAGATACGAAAAAGAGATTGCGCTATGTCAGGCGTTAAGTGACGGCGGAGTAGAAAGCAAGGAAGCGATAAGCGTAGTAAACGCGATTAACGCGCTTGCGACAAACGACGCAAAGAAATATTTTATCGCAGCAAGAAGTTTTGCAAAAGTTAACTCTGCGGTTTGGGGTAATGCTTTGGTCGCTTACGGGAACCCTAATACGGTAAAAAGCAAATCAATGTTCGCATGCGTTAAATATTTATCGGCGGTACGTTCGTTAAAATTTGACGCGATAAAAGGCGACGGGTTTATTTTTGAAAAACTTAGCGATAAGCAAAAAAAAGATGCGACGGAAGTAGTCGTTGCTCTTTCAAAAGGGGTGGCGGAACTCGGGGAAGAAAGATATAGCGAATTTATTGCGGGTTTGAAATCGATAAAAAACGCGAAAGACGTGTTCAAAGAAATATCTTATAAAACCATATATAAGACGGCGGAATACGCGATAAAGGCGTTGAAAGAAATCGATATGGCGAAGTTGAGTTTCGGCGACGTGGTTTTCGGCGACGGGTTTTGCGAAGAAACGAAAAACGGGCTTAACATATTGTTAAGAAGACTTAACAAAGCGGAGTATTCGGATTTTGTGGATGTTATCGGCTATTACCCTAACACCGACGCAATACTTGTCTGCGCGGTAAAATTTCTGTTTGACAAGGGAGAACTCGACGATGTGGCGAAAGCATGCGCGTTTTTTGCAAAATTCGGCGGAGACGGAACGATTGTCAAAAGCGAATTGAAACGCGATTTTGATCGTCTTTTGGCGTTAAATCCCGATGAATTAACCGAATACGACAATCAATTCGTGGCAGAGAGCAAAGTCCGTTTATCGATAGTTTGGAAAGGTGTTATTAAAATGGTTGAAATGGTAATAAAAACAATAAAATAATAGATTGCATAGAGGAAAAACGAATTTATAGCGATTTTACGAAGACGTTCAACCGCACTGTCGCAGTCGGATTGAATGAAAAAACACGAGTTTTGGGAAACTCGTGTTTTTTGGTCGGAGTGACTGGACTTGAACCAGCGGCCTCTTGGTCCCGAACCAAGCGCGCTACCAAACTGCGCTACACCCCGTCGTTATATTTTTGCAATGCTATTTTATATCCTTTTTCTCGTTTTGGCAAGTGTTTTGCTATACTTTTATCTTTTTTGTGGTATCATACTTAAAAAGCGGTTTATCTTTGAAAAAAGTTTGCGCCGCTTTTCGTTAAAAAGGAGTGGTTTTTATGTCGGATACGGTTGCTCCCGATAAGGTTGCGTTTCATCCCCTTTCGTCGGTTAAACGCGTTTTCGCCGTGGTCGGCGGCAAAGGCGGAGTAGGCAAAAGCACGGTCAGCGCGTTGCTCGCAGTCGAGTTTATGCGCAGGGGGCTGAGAGTGGGGATTCTCGACGCGGACGTTACCGGACCTTCCATACCGAAACTTTTCGGCATAACGGACGCACCCGGCGGTTCTTCCGACGGCGTGTACCCTGCGGAAACGAAGTTTGGCATACAAGTAATCAGTATGGACCTTCTTCTCGATTCTCCGTCCGACCCCGTGGTTTGGCGCGGAGCGGTGTGCGCCGAGTACGTAAAATCCTTTTTCGCGCGCGTTATATGGACGGAACTCGACGTCCTGCTTATCGATATGCCGCCGGGAACGGGCGATATTCCCCTCACCGTGCTTTCGTCGTTGCCGATAGACGGCGTTATCGCCGTTTTCACGCCGCAAAAACTCGCATCCGACGTCTTGGGCAAGGCGCTTAATATGTCGAACAGACTCGGCGTAAAACTCGTCGGCGCGGTCAACAATCAGGCGTATTTCGTTTGCGACGGGTGCGGAACCAAACTTTACCCTTACGGCAAAACCGATCGGAGTGCGTTTACCGAAAAATACGGCGCCGTGCCGTTTGCGGAAATCCCGATCGACGAAGAGTTTTCCCGTCTTGCGGACCGCGGGCTTATCGAACTGGTCGAAAACGACAGTCTTGAAGGATTCTGCGACGAACTCGAAAAATACTTATAACGCCCGCCCGGCTGTACGGCGTTTGCTTAGTTAAACGGCGTTAAATCGCGGGAAAAACCCCGATTGAGGCGGCGTTTTTATCGGCAGATAAGGTTGCGAAAAAAAACTTCGGAAAAATTTTCGACAAAATCTAAAAATTATTAAAAAATAATTGACAAACGCTTGAAAGTAGGTTATTCTATGTAAGCTATGTTTAATAGCGCAAACAAACGTACCTTGAAATAAGAACAGAAAGGTTTAAGAAAGTGTAATTAAACGAAGTTAATTTTTTTGAGAAAAAAGAATAAACTGAAACACTTATTCAAAAACGAACATTACGTTTACGTAAAGTTGATTTTAGGAAGTCAGTAAAGAAGTTTATGAAGTCAAGATTGAACTCAAGAGTTTGATCCTGGCTCAGGACGAACGCTGGCGGCATGCCTAACACATGCAAGTCGAACGGAGAAAGTTCAACACCAAGTATTTCATCCGCTGAAGTGTAGCGGTAAAAATTGCGAAGCAATTTTTACTACGCATTAAAAGCATGAACTAACACGGTGGTTGAAGTATTAGGTGTTGAACTTTCTTAGTGGCGAACGGGTGAGTAACGCGTGGGCAACCTGCCCTCTAGATGGGGACAACATCCCGAAAGGGGTGCTAATACCGAATGTGACAGCAATCTCGCATGAGGATGCTGTGAAAGATGGCCTCTATTTATAAGCTATCGCTAGAGGATGGGCCTGCGTCTGATTAGCTAGTTGGTGGGGTAACGGCCTACCAAGGCGATGATCAGTAGCCGGTCTGAGAGGATGAACGGCCACATTGGGACTGAGACACGGCCCAGACTCCTACGGGAGGCAGCAGTGGGGAATCTTCCGCAATGGGCGAAAGCCTGACGGAGCAATGCCGCGTGAGTGATGAAGGAATTCGTTCCGTAAAGCTCTTTTGTTTATGACGAATGTGCAGATTGTGAATAATGATCTGTAATGACGGTAGTAAACGAATAAGCCACGGCTAACTACGTGCCAGCAGCCGCGGTAATACGTAGGTGGCGAGCGTTGTCCGGAATTATTGGGCGTAAAGAGCATGTAGGCGGTTTTTTAAGTCTGGAGTGAAAATGCGGGGCTCAACCCCGTATGGCTCTGGATACTGGAAGACTTGAGTGCAGGAGAGGAAAGGGGAATTCCCAGTGTAGCGGTGAAATGCGTAGATATTGGGAGGAACACCAGTGGCGAAGGCGCCTTTCTGGACTGTGTCTGACGCTGAGATGCGAAAGCCAGGGTAGCGAACGGGATTAGATACCCCGGTAGTCCTGGCCGTAAACGATGGGTACTAGGTGTAGGAGGTATCGACCCCTTCTGTGCCGGAGTTAACGCAATAAGTACCCCGCCTGGGGAGTACGTCCGCAAGGATGAAACTCAAAGGAATTGACGGGGGCCCGCACAAGCGGTGGAGTATGTGGTTTAATTCGACGCAACGCGAAGAACCTTACCAAGGCTTGACATTGAATGACCGCTTCAGAGATGGAGCTTTCCCTTCGGGGACATGAAAACAGGTGGTGCATGGCTGTCGTCAGCTCGTGTCGTGAGATGTTGGGTTAAGTCCCGCAACGAG
>ENA-ORNF01000526-ORNF01000526.1-human-gut-metagenome-genome-assembly--contig:-NODE-526-length-39236-cov-21.872693_pt1 | contig 39236 bp, 28 predicted proteins | sample MGYA00242110_ERZ509012 | MGnify/ENA primary metagenome ERZ509012 (study PRJEB26280, sample SAMEA2338714) | human gut metagenome | biome: human gut; feature: human-associated habitat; material: faeces...
AAATCGCTCGAAATTCAACCGCCCCGGCATTAACATTTTTTGTTGAATGGGGTCTTAATCCTCTTTCTTTTCGTTCTTTTCGTTGAGTATGTCCATGGCCATATCGTATATAGTGCTGTCGTCAAGCACCACGAGGCCGCCGTCCGGACCCTGCTCAATATGTACACCCTGCGAATTGCCGAATTGATAGTTTTCTCCGCCGAAATAGTTGCGCACGGTCTGTACTGTGCAGTTCAGCTGGTCGGCTATTCTGTGCATCGATCCGTCAGGAAGAGAGTCTTTGAGGCGACGAAGCTCGTTGAATGTTATCGTTATGCTCATGGTCTCTATATGTTTTATTGTTGCATTATTGTTATTGATTTTTGAATAAGCGAATTTAGGCATTTTTATTCACTTGGCAAAATTTAAAGCCAAATATTTTTCAACTCCACCTGCTCCGGAGCTTAACCTTTAATCCTAACTAGTTGTAACTCAGAGAGTTATAAACAAAATATGCTCTACAACATATTCTTCGCCGCCTTTACCGTAAACTCTGCAAGTTGCATGAATCGTTTTCTTTGACTAACTTTGCATACTATGAAATTGCGGCATATTCTGATACTTTCGCTCTTGACCCTGCTTTGGGGTTGGCTTTCGTTTTTCCTGCTTGTGCGGGGTGGAGTCAATCTCAAAAACATACTTATAGCGGGAGCTGCCGGATGGATGATTATTTATCCGGTGCTGAGGCGTTTCAGAGCCGCAGACAAGAACCATGAAAAAAACGGCTGAAACTAAGCAACACATACCTTATATCGACAATCCCGAAGAGCTGCGCAAACTATCGCCCGAACAATTGCCCGAGGTTTGTGCCGATATTCGTAAATGTATCATCGAGAATCTGTCGTCCAATCCCGGCCATTTCGCATCATCAATGGGTGCTGTGGAAATTATTGTGGCGCTTCATTATGTAATGAACACTCCCGACGACAAGTTAGTGTGGGACGTGGGTCATCAGGCATACGCACACAAGATTCTCACCGGTCGCCGCAAAAATTTCGATACTTTGCGCAAAGAGGGCGGACTGAGCGGTTTCCCGAATCCCAAGGAGAGCCCGTATGACACTTTTACAGCAGGGCACGCCTCCAATTCCATCTCGGCGGCGTTGGGCATGGCTATTGCCGAAATGAGCAAGCCCAAAGAGGAGCAACACCGTACGGTGGCGATTATTGGCGACGCTTCAATCAGCGGCGGGTTGGCTTTCGAAGGCCTGAACAATGCCTCGCAAAGCCGCAACAATCTGCTGATAATCCTCAACGACAATGACATGAGCATTGACCCCAATGTGGGGGCTTTGCACAAATACCTCTCGCGCATACACACCTCGCGCAAATATAATAATATGCGCGACAAAGCCTACCGTGGCTTTCGGCGTTTCGGCTGGATAACGGAACGCGGCAGGGGCATAATCATGCGTTTCAACAACAGCATAAAGGCCCTGATGAGCGGCAATCAGAACATCTTCGAAGGTCTCAACATCAGATATTTCGGGCCTATTGACGGGCACGATGTACAAGGCCTCGTGGAGACGCTCAATAACATAAAAGACATGGAAGGACCGCGAATCCTTCATGTCAAAACGGTAAAGGGCAAAGGCTTTGAGCAGGCCGAACAGAACCCCAGCGTATGGCATGCTCCGGGCAAATTCGACCCTGTAACGGGCGAGCGTTCAAAGTCGAACGCCAAACGCTGGAACTGGCAGAAGGTGATGGGTTGCGAGCTGTGTGATATGGCGAAGGAAGATGACCGCGTCATGGGCATCACGGCCGCCATGCCGTCGGGCACTTCTATGGATATACTCATGGAGACGATGCCTGACAGGGCCTTCGATGTGGGTATATCAGAGGGTCATGCTGTAACGTTTGCCGGCGGAATGGCAGCCTCCGGCAAGAAGCCTTTTGTGGCCATCTACTCCTCTTTCCTGCAGCGTGCATACGACAATATCATACATGATGTGGCCATCCAAGGGCTGCCGGTAACGTTCATGATTGACCGTGCGGGTGTGGTCGGTGCCGACGGTGTAACGCATCACGGTCTTTTTGACCTCGCCTATCTGCGTGTTATCCCGAATATGACCATAGCCTCGCCGCTCGACCAATATGACCTGCGTTGTCTCATGCACACGGCGATGACGATAAACGGCCCGGTGGCTATCCGTTATCCCCGAGGCAGCGGCGATAACCCGCAATGGGAAAGGAAACCGGAAGTCTTGCCCGTGGGCAAAGGGCGTGTGTTGCTGGAAGCCGACAATGCGCCGATAGCAATTGCCACCATCGGTCCCGCGGGCGCCGACGCGCTGAAAGTGGCCCGAGAAGCGGGTGATGTGGCCGTCTACGACATGCTGTGGCTGAAGCCTCTCGACACGGAGATGCTCGACCGAATAGCCCGTAATCACAAATATCTCATAACCGTGGAAGACGGGGCGCGAAACGGTGGCCTGGGCACTGCCATAGCCGAATATTATGCCGACAAAACGTGTCCTGTGCCGGTAATTCACCGTCTCGGCGCTCCCGACGAATGGATTCATCACGGCGACGTGGAAAGTCTCAAGCACAATGCTCACTATGCCGAGCAGGACATCAAGGCTGAAATAGAAAAAATAAAGGCTTTATGAGGATAGTTATAGCCGGTGCCGGCGAAGTGGGCACATATCTGGCAAAAATGCTGAGTCATGAGGAGCAGGATGTGATTCTGCTCGACACAAACCAGCATGCCCTCGACAACATCGACGCCAATTACAATGTAATGACGGTAAACGGCTCGCCGACCTCCATCGACACTCTGCGCGAGTTAGGCATCAACGACACCAACCTCTTCATATCGGTAACGCCTTACGAAAGCCGCAACCTCACGGCCTGCTGCATGGCTCGGCAGCTTGGGGTGAACAAAACGGTGGCGCGGATAGACAAGTTTGAATATCTGCTGCCGGCCAACAGGCGCATTTTGCGCAACATGGGTGTCGACCATCTGATTTATCCCGAAAACCTAGGAGCCAACGAAATCGAACAGAGCCTCGAACACAGCTGGGCCCGATACTGGGGAGAGCTCAACGACGGCAATCTGCTGCTGATTGGTGTAAAGGTGCGTCAGGGTGCCCGCATCGTCGACTGTCAGATAAAGGATTTGCCTGTGCAGACGCACAACTTCCACATCGTGGCCATTCGACACGGCCAGGAGACGATAATCCCTACCGGTTCCGACTTCATTCGGGCAGACGACATTGTTTATTTCATCACCACTCAGGGCCATGAGAACGAGATTCGCGATCTATGCGGAAAGATTGACCGCAACATAAAAAGCCTCATCATAATGGGCGCCACCGACATGGCTCTGCGTTTCGCTCTGATGAATCACGACAACTACGACATCAAGATTATTGATGACGACGAAGACCGCTGTCAATGGGTGGCAGAACTGTTGCCCGATTGTCAGATTGTTCACGGCGATGCCCGCAATGTTGACGTCCTTGTGGAGAACAATATTTACCGCTACGATGCATTTCTGGCTCTTACCGACCGCAGCGAGTCGAATATCCTCAGCTGCCTCATCGCCAAAGAGTTTAATGTGGCGCGCACGGTGGCGGAAGTGGAGAATCTGCAGTTTATAGCTCAGGCTGAGAAATTGGGCATAGGCACCACCATCAACAAGAAGTTGCTTGCCTCAAGCCGCATATATAAAATTCTGCTCGACGCCGACACGGAAAATGCCAAGTGCCTGTCGCTGGCTGATGCGGAAGTGGCGGAAATGACGGTGAAGAAAGGTGCCAAAATCACTCACGGACCGGTACGCAAGCTCAATCTGCCCTACGGCATGACCTTAGGTGCCTATACTCGCGACGGCAAATGCGAACTGGTGGATGGCAACACCGAGATTATGCCGGGCGACCGCGTGGTGGTTTTCTGTCTTTCCGGCTCGCTTAACAAAATAGAAAAACTCTTTACCTGAACTCCTTGGCACGCGTCAAAGAACAACCCGTAAGGCCATCGGTGATAACCGCCGGAGCGCGTAAACGCAAGTTCGTGAACCTGCCAATGCTCATGCGCATCATCGGCTTGCTGCTTCTCATAGAGGCGGCTCTGATGATTTTCCCGTTAGCGGCAGAGTTCATCTATCGCGACGGTTCGCTGTGGGGCTTCATCATCTCCATGGGCATCACCTTAGGCATGGGCATCTTCCTGGTGCGTCTCAAGCCGCAGAGCCATGAAATGGGGCGCCGCGAAGCTATCCTGCTCACTTCGCTGACGTGGATAATTCTGTCGGCCTTCGGCATGATACCGTTCCTCATCTCGCGCAGCCCCATGTCGGTGACTGATGCTTTTTTTGAAGCCATAAACGACTTTACAACCACGGGTGGCAGCTATTTCCCGCCAATTGAAGAAACCGGCCACAGTCTGCTGTTATGGCGCAGCGTAATGCGCTGGCTCGGAGGCATGGGTATAATTCTTTTCACCCTTGCCGTGGCGCCCATGCTCAATAACTCGGGCGGCATATTCCTCTTCAATGCCGAAATTACGGGCATTACACACGACAAACTGCGCCCCCGCATCTCATCTACCGCACGCGGTCTCTGGATTGTCTATACCCTGCTCACTTTTGCGCTGATAGGCCTGCTGGCCTTGAGCGATATGGATATTTTCAGCGCCATCTACGAAAGCATGTCGGTGATTTCAACATCCGGATTCACCACTCTCAACGTGCAGGGAGATATGTTCAACGGCTATTATCTAAAGATAGTCCTCATCATCTTTATGTTCCTCGGCGGCGTGAATTTCTCGCTCATTTACAAAGCCTTTACCGGACATTTCCGCAATGTGCGTGTCAATACGGTGCTTCGCTGGTACGTCATCTTTATTTTTGCGGCTTATATCCTGCTCACAGTTAATGTGGTGATTAACGGGCTTGCAAAACACGTTGACGACGTCACCATAGACCCTCTCTTCCAGGTCGTAGGCACCATCTCATCCACCGGCATCTCAGAGCCTGACTTCGCTCAATGGGGTGCCCTGTCAACAATTGTCCTGGTTATACTTATGTTTACCGGTGCCTGTTCAGGTTCCACCTCAGGAGGCGCAAAAATCGACCGTATTATCGTCTTGCTCAAATTCTTGAAAAACGAATTTTTCAAGATGATGCATCCAAACAATGTAACCGCCGTCACCATCAACGGCCGCAGTGTCAAACTGAGTCTGGTACAGAAGATTTTAGCTTTCCTGTGCCTTTACATGATTGTCATTTTCATCTCCGGCACCCTACTTGTGATATTGGGAGTTAGCCTGCGCGAGAGCTTCTTCTACACCCTCTCGGCCATCTCTAACACCGGCATCGGCACCGACACCATAGGCATCGGTCAAGGGTTTGCCTCCCTGCCCGACACAGCCAAATGGATTCTCTCTATCGTTATGCTTACCGGCCGTCTGGAACTTTACACCGTATTGCTGGTCCTCACCCCTTACTTCTGGCAAAAATAGTTACGGCTGGACGACGGGTGCGGAAATTATCATCCGGCAATCAGGGAAGCCGCGTCTGATAAGGCTGTTGACAGCATTTGTATCGCTCTTTGCCTCCTGAAGGGTGCAGGGCAAAGCATACATATCTGTTATTATGGCACCCGGCAGTATCGCTTTCAGCAGCTCGGCTGGAGAGGGCGCTGTGGCTAATTTTGCATACTGACCGTATGTGTAGGAGGTAAAACGGCTGTTCTCCCCTATTCCTCGGCGGTCAAGAAGCCAGCCGTCGGAAAGCTCTATGGGTCGGGAATCGGCAGAGATATCGCTTGGTGCCGGGAATGACACAAGTGTTTTCCCGTCGGCGCTTACCTGAACAGGCACATTATCGGCGTAATTGCCGTTGGTGCGGTAAACTATGGCTCGGGGAATGAACATATTGGGAGAACCGCTCTCGGGCTTTTGCCTGTCTTTTATGGAAATCACAAGCGGTTGATTTTGATTATCATCGTCGCTGACCTTTTTCGGGGCTTTACATGAGGTTGCCATAGCCATTGTCAGAGTGCTTATAAGGGTCAGTATTATACTGTTTAAAATTTTCATGGGAAGGGATTTTTGTTTTGGTTATTGGAAACGTCTGAATGAAGTCAGCCAATTTTATAAAAATCAAAGAACAAGTCAATTTAGCTGACTTGCTCTCTGATAGTAGCGGGACCGAGAATTGAACTCGGGACCTCCGGGTTATGAATCCGACGCTCTAACCAACTGAGCTATCCCGCCATTTTTATGCTCACAGGGCTTACTTCCCGTTTGCGAGTGCAAAGTTAGTTCTTTTTCTTCAACTGACCAAATTTTTCACCACTTTTTTCAAAAAAAATTTCTCAGCAGTTCTTATAGTTGAAGCTAACTGTTTGGTAATCAATATTTTCAGCGTTTAGAGCTTTTCTTATCCTTGTCCGCACTTTTGTTATAGCGGGCATAGATTTCCACCTCTTTGCGCTTAGCCTCTTCTATATCCTTGCGGTTCTTAACATCCACTCCATACTTCTTAAGGTCGGGCACCACGACCTTTGTTCCCGGCTTAATGCGGTTCGGATGGCCTAAAATAGCCTTATTCTCCTCATATATATATGGCCAAAAATGCTGATTGCCATAATGCTGACGGGCTATGGTGGTCAGATATCTTGTTGTAGTAACAACGTCATACACCTTCGGGGCATCGCTGGCCTCTGTGGGTGCCACATCTGCTTTCTCTTCCGTTACAGAGGAGTCGGAAACAGCCACCGACGTTGGTGCGGTTACGGTGTGAGTCGTTACCGGAGTGTCTATGACCTCGGCACGCTGAATCTCCACCGTATCGCGCCCCTGAACAAGCTCGGCTATCGAACGGGGAGCATTTGGGCAAAGCAAGAGACATAATATGCCCACAACGCAAATAAGCAGCAACGCACAGATAAACCCTATTACGAAACCGAATCTGTGTTTTCTGCGCCGCCTACTCTTATGGCGGATTTCCCTTTCCGCCTCTTCTATCTCTTCTGCTATTGGCTCCTCAATGTTATCGTTTTCCCCCTCCAGGACCTCTTCGCCGGCCTCCAACGCATCTGCAGGATAAGAAGGAGCTTCTTCATCGGGTTGAGATTGAGGTTGAGGCTGAGGTTGAGGCTTTTGAGACGAATCTGATATTTCTGAGGGATGGTCAGGCTCCTGACTATCTTCTATATAAGTATAGTCATCGTCATGGTCAGCGAGGAAAGGTGCCAATGGCGCCTCATCCGAGGATGCTTCTTCTGATGGGGTATCATCTGATGAAACCTCATCTGACGGCGTCTCATCTTCCTGCTGAGGAACCTCTTCTTCCGATATTTTTTCTTGCGGAGCAGCCTCCTCAAGTAACTCCTCACCAGCAGTTTCTTCTTCCTTAGCTGACTCTTCTGCGTCTTCCTTCTGAGAGATTGTTCCAGCCTCATCCTGCGATGTAGTTGTCTGAGTATCAGGCGTTTCCGTATTCACAAGAGCGGGTTCTGTAGCAGGGACCTCGTCGGTTATCTCCAGTTCTTCATCCGTCAGATCATCGGTGATTTCCACAGCCTCAAAAGCTGCAAAGGGCGCATTTACGGCTGCAGCCAAGTCTTTTGCCGGCGCAAAAGATAGCTTGGTATGAGCAGGCAGAGTTATCACCTTGCCGCTGTTTACGTCCACGCTCTTGCGCTCACCCATGCGCTGCGCCTTGAAGGTGCCGATGCCTTTTATGCGCACTTGCTCACCCTGCGCCAACGCCGAGGCTATGGTGCTGAACAATGCCCGCAAAAACTCATCAACATCGCGCCGTGGCAGACCTGTGCGGTCGGCTATTATCCGGCAAACCTCCGAGAAAGTGATTTTTTGCTGCATGACGTCGTGGTGGAATTACTGAAGTTTCTGTTTGAGAAGAGCCGACGGCTTGAAGCTCATCACAATCTTTGGCGGCAATAACATTCGTTTGCCCGTGGCCGGATGAACATTTATTCTCTCAAGGCGCTTTTTTGACTCAAATACCCCGAAACCCGGTATAGCTATGGAATCCAGTTCAGAGCCGCTTTCACTCAGTAAGGCCGAAAAAGCATCAGCCACAATCCGGCCTTGCGCCGGGTCAAGCTTACTGTCTGAACATGCTCTCTCTATAAGGGTCTTGGTATCCATGGTTAGTGCGTATGGTCTGCAAAGTTAGTTAATTTTTTCGGTTTACGCATCATCTTAACGGCAGAATATTTATTAATGAAAATTTTTATCCGTTCACGGCCCTAAATTTATTCTAATTCCAAATAGATTTCTTAACTTTGCAAATCTTTTAGAAACTGATTTTCCCCAAGGGCATGATAACGTATTTCAAAAAAGGGAACGCAACGCTGATAGCCGTAGAGACGGCTCAAGCCCTCACCTCAAAAGAGAAAGAGCGGCTTCAATGGCTCTTCACCGGAGCCAAGCCGCTGAAAGTCCGCACCGTGAGGGGCCGATACATCGGGCCTCGGCGCGAAATGATTACGCCATGGAGCACGAACGCCGTGGAAATGGCGCACAATATAGGCATAACTTCGCCTCAACGCATCGAGCTTTTCACCGGAGCGCCGGATGAGAACACCGCCTTCGACCCGATGTTGCAGGCTGTATACGAAAATCCCGACCAAAACGTTTTCACCCCTACCCGCACGGCTGAAGAGATTGTTGAAATTTCTGATTTGCGTGCATATAACGAAAAAGAGGGTCTGGCTCTGAGCGATGAAGAGATAACTTATCTGGAGCAGCTGAGCGAGCGTCTGCAGCGTCCGCTCACAGACAGCGAGGTTTTCGGTTTCTCGCAGGTCAATTCCGAGCATTGCCGCCACAAAATCTTCAACGGCACGTTCGTAATCGACGGCAAGACAATGGATCAGAGCCTCTTCCAGCTCATCAAACAGACATCGAAGGAGAATCCCAACGGGCTGGTTTCTGCTTACAAAGATAATGTGGCTTTCATAAAGGGGTCGCCGGTACAGCGTTTCGCTCCTGCCGATGCCTCAAAGCCGGATTTCTTTGAGGAAAAGGAAATAGACACCGTAATCTCGCTCAAAGCCGAGACGCACAACTTCCCCACGACTGTAGAGCCGTTTAACGGCGCCGCAACCGGAACGGGTGGCGAGATTCGCGACCGTATGGGCGGCGGCAAAGCGTCGCTGCCGATAGCGGGAACAGCGGTATACATGACGGGTTATCCGCGTCCGGAGGAAGAACGCGAGGTAGAGAAAAATGCTCCCGCTCCGCGTCCCTGGCTCTATCAGACGCCTGAGCAGATTCTGATTAAGGCCTCAAACGGAGCCTCCGACTTCGGCAATAAATTCGGTCAGCCTCTCATCTGCGGCTCTCTGCTCACCTTCGAGCATCAGGAAGGCGCCGAGAAGTACGCTTACGACAAGGTAATCATGCTCGCCGGCGGCGTAGGCTACGGCACAAAGCGCGACTGCCTGAAGAAGGAGCCGCAGAAGGGCAACAAGGTTGTCGTTGTAGGTGGCGACAACTATCGCATCGGCTTGGGAGGTGGCTCTGTATCTTCTGTTGACACAGGTCGCTACAGCAACGGCATCGAGCTGAACGCTGTGCAGCGTGCCAACCCCGAGATGCAGAAGCGTGCATACAACCTCGTTCGCGCCCTGTGCGAAGAGGATGTGAACCCGGTGGTTTCTATCCACGACCACGGCTCGGCTGGTCACCTCAACTGTCTCTCGGAGCTTGTAGAGGAGTGCGGTGGCGAGATTGATATGAGCAAGCTGCCTATCGGCGACAAGACACTGTCTGCAAAGGAAATAATCGCCAACGAGAGCCAGGAGCGCATGGGCTTGCTCATCGACGAGAAGCACATCGACCACGTACGCCGCATCGCAGAGCGCGAGCGTGCTCCGCTGTACGTAGTGGGCGAGACAACCGGCGACGCTCACTTCTCATTCAAGCAGGGCGACGGCATGAAGCCTTTCGACCTCGACGTGGCTCAGATGTTCGGTCACTCGCCGAAGACCATCATGCGCGACGAGACCGTAGAGCGCCACTACCGCGACGCAGAATATACACACGAAGAGACATCAGAGAACGGCAAGGACGACGTTCTCGACAAATACGTAAGCCGCGTGCTGCAGCTTGAAGCTGTGGCTTGTAAGGACTGGTTGACAAACAAGGTGGACCGCTCCGTAACCGGTAAGATAGCACGTCAGCAGTGTCAGGGCGAGATTCAGTTGCCACTCTCAGACTGCGGTGTTGTAGCACTCGACTACCGCGGCAAGAAGGGCATCGCTACAGCTCTCGGACACGCTCCGCAAGCTGGTTTGGCATCACCCGAGGCAGGTTCTGTACTCTCTGTAGCAGAGGCTCTGACCAACATCGTCTGGGCTCCGCTCGCTGACGGACTGAACAGCCTTTCGCTCTCTGCCAACTGGATGTGGCCATGCCGCTCGCAGAAGGGCGAGGACGCTCGTCTGTACAGTGCCGTGAAGGCTCTCAGCGAGTTCTGCCTGGCTCTGAAGGTGAACGTACCTACCGGCAAGGACTCTCTGTCGCTCACCCAGCAGTACCCGAACGGCGAGAAGATCATCGCTCCGGGCACAGTAATCGTGAGCGCAGGCGGCGAGGTATCGGACATCCGCAAGGTTGTTTCGCCGGTACTCGTGAACGACAAGAACTCATCACTCTACCATATCGACTTCTCGTTCGACGAGCAGCGACTCGGCGGTAGCGCATTCGCACAGAGCCTCGGCTTCGTTGGCGACGACGTACCGACCGTGAAGAACCCGGAATACTTCGCCGACTGCTTCAACGCAGTTCAGGAGATGATCGAGAAGGGCTGGATTATGGCAGGTCACGATATCTCTGCAGGCGGTCTGATCACCACATTGCTCGAGATGTGCTTCGCCAACACTGAAGGCGGTATGCACGTCAACCTCCACAACCTTGCCGGCAACGACATCATCAAGATGCTGCTTGCCGAGAACCCGGGCGTTGTTGTTCAGGTTTCGGACAAGTACAAGGAGGAGTTCAAGGAGTACATGGAGGAGAACGGCATCGGCTACGCAAAGATCGGTTACCCCACTCCGACAGAACGCACCATAGTCATCAAGAAGGACGAATACACACATACATTCGACATCGACGCACTGCGCGACACATGGTACAAGACATCGTACCTGCTCGACCGCGACCAGAGTTTCAACGGTTGTGCTGCTAAGCGCCGCGACAACTACAAGAAGCAGCCGATTGAGATGCAGTTCCACCCGTCGTTCAAGGGTTCGCTCGAGAGCTACGGCATCTCGGCTGACCGCCGCACACCGTCGGGCATCAAGGCTGCAATCATCCGCGAGAAGGGTACGAACGGCGAGCGCGAGATGGCTTACTCGCTCTACCTCGCAGGCTTCGACGTGAAGGACGTGATGATGACCGACCTTATCACCGGTCGCGAGACACTCGAGGACGTGAACATGATCGTCTTCTGCGGTGGCTTCTCCAACTCGGACGTTCTCGGTTCGGCTAAGGGCTGGGCAGGCGCATTCCTCTACAACCCGAAGGCTAAGGAGGCACTCGACAAGTTCTATGCTCGCAAGGACACTCTCTCGCTCGGTATCTGCAACGGCTGCCAGCTCATGGTAGAGCTGAACCTCATCAACCCCGACCACGAGAAGCGCACACGTATGCTGCACAACGACTCGCACAAGTTCGAGAGCAACTTCCTCGGTGTAGAGATTCCGCAGAACAAGAGCGTGATGTTCTCATCGCTCAGCGGCGACAAGCTCGGCATCTGGGTGGCTCACGGCGAGGGCAAGTTCTCGCTGCCAGAGTCAGAGGACAAGTACAACGTGGTGGCTCGCTACAACTACGCTGAGTATCCGGGCAACCCGAACGGTTCCGACTACAACGTGGCTGGTATCTGCTCGGCTGACGGACGCCACTTGGCAATGATGCCGCACTTGGAGCGTGCCATCTTCCCATGGCAGAACGCTTGGTACCCGGCTGACCGTCGTCAGGACGACGTGACTCCGTGGATTGAGGCATTCGTAAACGCACGCCAGTGGATTGAGAAGCAGTAACGACAACTCTCAAACTTAACAACGTTTCGCAACCGCGAAACATAAAAAACTCCCACAGAATTAGCGAAATTCTGTGGGAGTTTGCTTTAAATAATGTACCTTTGCAGACGACAGAAGTGCACGCTTCGGGCATAACGCCCGAAATACACTTCACAGAACTAACTATAAAGGCGATTTCATAGCAAAACAGTATGCAGAACTTTTACTTAGCAGCGTTCCGCGTGTTCTTCAAGATAGGCATCTTCACGCTCGGCGGTGGCTACGCAATGATACCACAGATAGAGGCAGAAGTGGTGAACAGGCACAAATGGATGACGCGCGAGGAGTTTCTCGACCTTATCGCCGTGGCGCAATCGTGCCCGGGCGCATTGGCAGTGAACATGAGTGTGTTCATCGGCTATCGTATGCGCAAGCTCGCCGGTGCCATCTGCGCTACGCTCGGTGTCACCCTCCCCTCGTTCCTCATCATCCTGCTCATCGCAATGTTCTTCCACCAGTTCCAGGATAACGCTGTGGTGGCATCGGCATTCAACGGCATACGCCCGGCGGTGGTGGCTCTGATTGCCGCCCCCGTGTTCACACTGGCAAAGTCGGCACGCATCGCACTCACCAACTGCTGGATACCCGTAGGCAGCGCACTGCTGATATGGCTCCTGGGCGTAAACCCTATCTACGTGCTCGTAGTAGCAGGAATGTGCGGCTACCTGTACGGCATCCTAATCAAACCAACAGAATAGTAAATATTGAGTTATTCAATGGTGAATTCAAAACTCAAAATTCAAAATTCAAAACTCAACAATGATATACCTCCAGCTATTTCTTACGTTCTTCCAAATCGGACTCTTCGGATTCGGTGGCGGCTACGGTATGTTGTCGCTCATACAGAACCAGACGGTGTACAACCATGCGTGGCTCACAGCACCTGAGTTCACGAACATCGTGGCTATAAGCCAGATGACACCAGGTCCGATAAGTATCAACGCAGCTACATACTGCGGATACACCGCCATACACAAAGTCGGCATGGGCGAATGGGCATCCATCTTGGGTAGCGCAACAGCAACGTTTGCCCTCGTGCTGCCGTCGTTCATACTGATGATTCTCATCTGCCGTGTATTTATGAAGTACATGAACACGCCGACGGTGCAGAACATCATGTCGGGTCTACGCCCTGCCGTGGTAGGACTCATCGCTGCAGCAGCCCTTCTGCTTATGACCCCCGAGAACTTCTCGTCGCCAGCCATCAACCCGTGGAACTTCTGGGTGAGCATCGCCATCTTCGTAGCAACGTTCGTAGGCACGAAGTTCGTAAAGATAAACCCGATGAAGATGATCAGCTGGGCTGCGTTCGCAGGACTCATGCTGCTGTATTAACTCTCAACGAATAAAAAAGCGTGATGGAGCACTGCAAACAGTGCTCCATCACGCTTTTTATTAATATTCCGCTTCGTTCGCCAAGCGCCACGTGGTGAGGTACGACGCACGGGTGATGTCCGTCAGTTTCGGATAGTTCACCGTGTCAGCCTCATCCGACGGGAAGTTGTAGTTGGGCTGACCGCCGGTGTGATACCACACGATAGGCACGCCCTTCAAGTGGAACGACTGCTGGTCGCTGCCACCAACGGGGTTTTCCCAAGCACGATAGTCGGGGTCGAAGCAGAAGTTGTGCTTCGCCATGTCTGCCTTAAGCCACTCGCCAAACTTCGGATGTGCAGCCGTGAAGAAATACATGAGGTAGCGACTGTCCGTACCGCTGCCCACCATGTCGAAGTTGAGGTAGCCCTTCACGTTCTGCATGTCCTTATAGTTGTCGGTGAAGTAGCGCGAACCGAGCAGTCCGAACTCCTCGCCGTCCCAGAATGCGAACACGATAGTGCGCTCCGGCGTTGCGCCACTCGCTACGAAAGCCTTCATTATCTGCAGCACTGCAGCCACGCCCGACGCATTGTCGTCGGCTCCGTTGTATATCTTGTCGCCTTCGAGGTCGCTGTACACGCCCTCATGGTCGAGGTGTGCACCCACAACAACCATTTCATCGGTCTTCTTGCCCGGCAGCACCGCGAGCACATTGCTAAGGTGCATCGTGCGGTGCACCTGCTTCTTTATCTCGGCTATCGAGTCAGCCTCAACGAAGTAGCGCACGCCGCTCTTTAGCTTCTGCACGGCGCAAGCCTCGAAAGGCTGCTCATACGACTCGAAGAAAGGCTTCAAACCTACCTGGCGCATCTGCGAGATGATGTACTGCTTGGCGATGCGCGAGCCACGCTCGCCTGCACGACGACCCTCCAAGAGGTCGTCGGCGAGGAAATACACATGCGCACGAGCCGCATCCTCAGTGATGGAACGCAAGCCGGTATCACACTGCGCAGCCAACTGCTTCTCCACTTTTGTAGACTTCTTCTGAGCGGCTTCAACAGTAGTCGCACCGCTAAGAACGATAGCAGCCGACAACAATAGTTTATTTATCATATTCGAGTATTATACCGTTAGTCAATAATAAAGTTTAAACCTATGCAAAAGTAACGAAAAAACATAAGAATACCTCATCAAGAGTGGATAATTTATGGATTATTTGTTGTAACTTTGCACGTAAATAGGAAACATTATTTTAACATAATAACATACAAAGAATTATGGCAAAGAAAGCTTTATTGATGATCCTCGACGGATGGGGCATCGGCAAACATGGCAAAGGTGACGTTATCTACAACACACCGACTCCGTATCTCGACTACCTTACAGCAGTGAGCGCACACTCACAGCTCCTCGCATGCGGCGAAGACGTAGGTCTGCCGGAGGGTCAGATGGGTAACTCTGAGGTTGGCCACTTGAATATCGGCGCTGGCCGTATCGTTTACCAGGACCTCGTTAAGATTAACCGCGCTTGCAAGGATGGCTCTATCCTCCAGAACAAGGAGATCGTTAAGGCTTACAGCTACGCTAAGGAGAACGGCAAGAAGCTCCACCTCATGGGCCTCACCTCTACCGGCGGCGTACACTCTTCGCTCGACCACCTCTTCAAGTTCATCGAGATTGGTAAGGAGTACGGCTTGAACGACGTTTACGTACACTGCTTCATGGACGGCCGCGACACCGACCCGAAGTCGGGCAAGGGCTTCATCGAGCAGGTTCAGGAGTGCTGCGACAAGAACGGTGCGCACATCGCAAGCATCGTAGGCCGCTTCTATGCAATGGACCGCGACAAGCGTTGGGAGCGCGTAAAGGAGGCTTACGACCTGCTCGTTGAGGGCAAGGGCAAGCAGTCGGACGACATGGTGAAGGCAATGCAGGAGAGCTACGACGAGGGCGTAACCGACGAGTTCGTTCTTCCTATCTGCAACTCTACCGTGAACGGCAAGATCGAGGAAGGCGACGTTGTCATCTTCATCAACTACCGCAACGACCGCGCCAAGGAGCTCACCGAGGTGCTTACACAGAAGGAGCACGAGGAGGCTGGTATGCACACCATCAAGGGTCTGCAGTACTTCTGCATGACTCCGTACGACGCATCGTTCACCGGCGTTAACATCCTCTTCCCGAAGGAGAACGTAGCAAACACTCTCGGCGAGTATCTCTCTGCTCAGGGCAAGCGTCAGCTTCACACTGCAGAAACAGAGAAGTACGCTCACGTAACATTCTTCTTCAATGGTGGTCGCGAGACTCCGTACGAGGGCGAGGACCGCATCCTTGTTCCGTCGCCGAAGGTTGCTACATACGACCTCAAGCCGGAGATGAGCGCATACGAGGTGAAGGACAAGTTGGTTGGTGCTATCAACACTCAGGAGTACGACTTCATCGTTGTTAACTTCGCTAACGGCGACATGGTTGGCCACACAGGTATCTACAACGCTATCGCCAAGGCAGTTCACGCTATCGACAACTGCGTTAAGGACGTAGTAGAGACAGCTAAGGCTAACGACTACGAGGTTATCATCATCGCTGACCACGGCAACGCTGACAACGCTGTAAACGAGGACGAGACTCCGAACACCGCTCACTCGCTCAACCCGGTTCCGTTCATCTACGTAACAAACAACAACTCGGCTACCGTTAAGGACGGACGCCTCGCTGACGTGGCTCCTTCTATCCTCCACATCATGGGCTTAGAGAAGCCAGAGGAGATGACTGGCGAGAACTTGATCTGCGACTAATCTGTAGATAGTTGAAAGTTCAGAATTGAGAGTTGAGAGTTATGATTAGCTTTTCTGATTCTATTTTGATTTAGGATTGGAGCTAATTCATACTTACAACTAACAAATAACGCAAAACGCGCGCAACCATTCAGTTGCGCGCGTTTTTTTGTAGCGGAGGTCTTCGGCCACCGCAACACCAAGCGTGTAGCTATATAACATTCGTAGCTTGCGGCGGCGTTGTTATGCGGTATTATTGCTTGCGGGGAGTGTGTCAAAACTCAATTAATGCGGGCTGAAAGCCCAAATTCTACATAGCCCAGGGCAACGCCCTGGGTAAACATGCCCCACACTAACTCCACGCCCTGTAAGGGCAACTCTATTGAGCCACAGATAGTTGCCCTTACAGGGCGTACTACTCAATATGTACATTCAATACCCAGGGCGCTGCCCTGGGCTATGTAGTGCTGCCCCTCCGGGGCGTACCGTTTACGACTTTTGCACACCCTCTACTAAAAACAAAAAAGAAGCTCTGCGTTATACCAATCAGAACTTCTTTCCAAATACGATACTTATGAATGTCTTTATGAGCACGGTAAAGTCGAACCAAAGCGACTGGTGCTCAAGATAATAAAGGTCAAGTTCGAGGCGACGCAACATCTTCTCAATGGTGTCGGTGTAGCCATTGTAGAGCGTTGCATACGATGTGACGCCTGGGCGGATAGCGTAGAGCTGCTCATAGCGCGGGTCGCGCTCCATAATCTGGTCGATGTAGAATTTGCGTTCGGGACGATAACCGATGAACGCCATATCGCCACGAACTACATTCCACAACTGCGGCAGCTCATCGAGATGATGGGCACGCAAGAAGCGACCCACACGCGTGAGGCGCGGGTCGTTCAAAGCTCCTTCAAGCAACAACTGCGGTCCGTCTTTCTCGGCATCGCGCGTCATGCTGCGGAACTTATATATGTAGAATGGCTTGCCGTGCAACCCAATGCGCTCCTGCCGATATATCGTTGGCGCACCGTCTTCGAGCCAAATGGCAACGATGCAAATCAAAAATAACGGCGCAAAGACAACGAGGCACACAGCAGCTATTATGAAGTCGAGAACTCTTTTCATCTGTTATGTCTACGTATGCGATAGTCCGAAAAGCCATAAAAACGTTTTCATGCGCATTATATTATATAGTATAATATTACGAATGTGCCGGACATCTTTGCAAAGGTACTCCTAAAATTGCAGAATAGAGAATTATATGCAGAGTATTTCACGTTGTGAAACACTTGTTAACTATTCGGGTTAATGCGAAGGAGAGAAAGGAATAGAAAAAGGCATATAATAAAGGCTACGGCAAGAATGCCGTAGCCTCCTATGTGGGTGTGCGTGATGCGGGCAGGAATGCCCGCACCTCCTATTGATTAGAGCTGTGCAAGCTCCACCACCTTATCTACGGCTGCAGAGAGTCCGTCGACGTTCTTGCCGCCAGCCTGAGCGAAGTGAGGCTGACCGCCACCACCGCCCTGGATGAGCTTGGCAGCCTCGCGAACCATCTGACCAGCGTTGAGCGAATGGTCCTTCACGAGGTCGTCGCTCATGCAGACGTTGAGCATCGGTTTCTCGTGAGCTACCGAGCCTACAACGGCGAGCAGGTTAGCCGGAACAGCCTGACGCAGCTTGAACATGAGATCCTTGGCAGCAGCCGGCTCCAGCGGGAGGACTGCTGTGATGACCTTCACACCGTTCACCTCGCGTGCCTTAGCGATGAGGTCGTTCTTTGTGCGCTCTACGGCAGCAGCCTGGAACTGCTCGATGTTCTTCTTCATAGCGTCATGCTCCTCGATGTACTTGCCGATGACGCCCTGCAGGTCCTTTGCGTTGTTGAACAGACCGCGGATAGCCTTCAGCATGTCCTCGATGTCGTACATCAGTTCCTCACACTCCTTGCCGGTCTTTGCCTCGATGCGGCGGATGCCGGCAGCTACGCTGCTCTCAGAGATGATCTTGAACATACCGATGCGACCGGTCGACTGTGCGTGGATACCGCCGCAGAACTCGCAGCTCGGACCGAAGCGCACTACGCGCACCTTGTCGCCGTACTTCTCGCCGAAGAGGGCGATAGCGCCGAGCTTCTTAGCTTCCTCGAACGGAGTGTCGCGATGCTCGTCGAGCGGCAGATCCTGACGGATGAGGTCGTTGACGAGACGCTCTACCTTGCGCAGCTCCTCGTCAGTCACCTTGGTGAAGTGAGAGAAGTCGAAACGCAGCGTTGTGGGCGATACGAATGAGCCCTTCTGCTCTACGTGGTCGCCGAGCACCTGCTTCAGAGCATAGTCGAGCAAGTGGGTAGCGGTGTGATTGGCAGCCGAGCCCTCGCGAGCGTCTACGTCTACGCAAGCCATGAAGTCGGCTTCCGGATTCTTCGGCAGAGCCTTCACGATGTGTACCGACTGTCCGTTCTCGCGCTTTGTGTCGGTGATTGTAACGGTCTCGTCCTCGCTAACGAGCACGCCGGTATCGCCTACCTGACCGCCCATCTCGCCGTAGAACGGAGTGTTGTCGAGCACGAGCTCGAAGTATGTATTCTTCTTCTGTGTCACCTTGCGGTAGCGCAGGATGTGGCACTCGTATTCGGTGAAGTCGTAGCCTACGAACTGCTGTTCGCCCTCGCGCAGGATAACCCAGTCGGAGTTTTCAACAGCGGCAGCGTTGCGTGCGCGTTCCTTCTGCTTCTGCATCTCGGCGTCGAACTCGTCTGCGGCAACGGTGAATCCGTTCTCGCGGCAGATAAGCTCGGTGAGGTCGAGCGGGAAGCCGTATGTGTCGAACAGACGGAACGCCTGCACGCCGTCGAGTTCTGTCTTGCCCTGCTTCTTCAGTTCGTCCATAGCCGAGTTGAGCATGTTGATGCCCTTCTCGAGAGTGCGTAGGAACGAGTCCTCCTCCTCCTTTATAACGTGGAGAATGAGGTCGTGCTGAGCCTTCAGCTCGGGGAACGCCTCGCCCATCTCGCGTGTGAGCACGGGGATGAGTTTGTAGAGGAAGCCCTCCTTCTGTCCGAGGAAGGTGTATGCGTAGCGCACGGCACGGCGCAGGATGCGGCGGATGACGTAGCCAGCCTTAGCGTTAGAAGGCAGCTGACCGTCGGCGATAGAGAACGCTACGGCACGCAGGTGGTCGGCGCATACGCGCATAGCCACGTCGGTCTCCTCCTTCTCGCCGTATTTCATGCCGGTGATAGCTTCCTCTTCCTTGATGATAGGCTGGAAGACATCGGTGTCGTAGTTGGAGTGCTTGCCCTGCATGGCGCGTACGAGGCGCTCGAAACCCATACCGGTATCGATAACGTGCATCGGCAGCGGAACGAGCGAGCCGTTAGCCTTACGCTCGTACTGCATGAACACGATGTTCCAGATCTCGATAACCTGCGGGTCATCCTTGTTCACGAGTTCGCGTCCGGGCACCTTAGCCTTCTCCTCTGGTGTACGCGAGTCGAGGTGAATCTCCGAGCACGGACCGCAAGGACCCGTATCGCCCATCTCCCAGAAGTTGTCGTGCTTGTTGCCGTTGATGATGTGGTCGGCGGGCACGTGCTTTGCCCAATATGATGCAGCCTCATCGTCGCGTGTGAGTCCTTCTTCCTCCGAACCCTCGAACACTGTCACGTAGAGATCGGCGGGGTTGAGCTTCAACACGTCTACGAGGTACTCCCAAGCGTAGTCGATGGCACCTTCCTTGAAGTAGTCGCCGAACGACCAGTTGCCGAGCATCTCGAACATGGTATGGTGGTATGTGTCGTGACCTACTTCCTCGAGGTCGTTGTGCTTACCGCTCACGCGAAGGCACTTTTGTGTGTCGGCACGACGGCGCGGTTCGGGCTCGCGTGTGCCGAGGATGATGTCCTTCCACTGGTTCATACCAGCGTTTGTAAACATCAATGTTGGGTCATCCTTGATTACCATCGGCGCACTCGGCACGATGGTGTGTCCTTTCGACTCGAAGAACTTCTTGAACGAGTCGCGGATTTCGTTAGCTGTCATCATATTATATAATATTGTCGTTTTGTTTTTTAATTTCTTTCTAAAACGTTTGCAAAGGTACTTTGTTTTGGTTACTTTTGCAAATAAATTGCAAATAATATGGCATTGAATACCAATAAGAACGTGAAGTTGTACTACTCTATTAAGGAGGTGGCTGCTATGTTCGACATACGAGAGAGCACGCTGCGTTTTTGGGAGACGGAGTTTCCGCATCTGAAGCCCAAGACCGTGGGACAGAACGTGCGCCAGTACACGGAGAAGGACATCGAGCAAATTCGCGTGATACACAACCTTGTGAAGGTGCGCGGCTTCAAGCTATCGGCAGCACGCAAGATGCTCAACAAGAACCGCACGGGCGTGGACAAGAGTTCGGATATTCTTGCCACACTAATCAGCGTGCGCGACGAGCTGAAGGAGCTGAAGAAGCAACTCGACGGGATGGTGTGATGCATAACGCAAGATGCAGATACTACAGAAACACGAGTTGCATGGCAAACCGTAGGAGGCTACGGCATTCCTGCCGTAGCCATTGCAAACAGTAGTAATAAGTTGCATTTCTATTACTAATGGCTACGGCAGGAATGCCGTACGATATGCATCGCCAACAAAACTCATCGGACGGCGGACGCAATCCAATCGGACGGCGGACGGAATCTGATCGGGCGACGGACGAAATCCGATCGGGCGGCGTTCGGTGCACGATGACAATCCGCCTACTTCCACCCCTCACACCCCACCAATTAAACCGATTTTTATAAACTAAATCTACAATAAAACAATGAGAAAATTCTTCCTATTGTCTGCCGCTACGCTCCTCTCTGCCGTAGTTTCAGCGCAGACCGTAGCACGTATGGACGACCTGAAACCTGAACAGAAGTCGATGGCTGTAAGCCTCAAGCTCACAGGCGAACTGTCAACGACGGGCAACAGCGACTACCGCCAGTTACGCGACCTCTGCTTCCAGATGCGCTCCGTAGACCTCAGCGAGGCGCAGAGCACCGCAATCCCTAACAACGCATTCCACTCGCGCCACCAACTCGAGCAGATTACGCTGCCAACAGCAGCGAAGTCAATCGGCTCGCAGGCGTTCTTCGCGTGCGACAAGCTGGGCAAGATAATCATTCCGGCTGGCGTTGAGAGCATCGGTGCAGCAGCGTTCTCGGGTTGTACTGCGTTGGAGGAAATCATCATAAAGGGCAATCCACAGATTGGAGAGTACACCTTCGCACGACTCGCGGGGCTTAAGACCGTGCGCGTCGACTCGAAGGTGCCGCCGAAGGCTGACGCTACAGCGTTCTACGGACTCAACCGCCAGAACGTGAAGCTCATCGTGCCCACAGGCAGCGAGAAACTCTACCGCAAGGCTGCGGGCTGGAGCCTCTTCTTCAGCGACGCTAAAGAGGCGTACCAGGTGAGCAACCCAGCCGACTGCCTCGTGCCGTTCCCCGTAGAACTGCGACTGCAGAAGGGTGGCAGTTTGAAGGTGAAGACCGCCTGGAACATCATAGCTGCCGACGGACTCGCCAACGAGGCTACGCAAGCACGACGCGTGCTAACAGAGCGCATCGGCAACATCGTGAATAGTCGTCAGCGCGGCACACAGATTACGCTGGCACTCGACAACTCACTCAGCGACGACGAGGCGTACACGCTCGCTATCAATGCGAAAGGCGTGACGGCGAAGGGCAAGACAGCACGTGGTGTGTTCTACGCGCTTACGACGCTCGACCAACTGCTGCGCGGCAACGGTTCTACAGAGTGTGCCGACGCTATCCCTGCGCTGTTCATCAGCGACAAACCACGCACACATGTTCGCGAACTGATGGTTGACCCTGCTCGTACGTTTATCCCGTTCGAGGATCTGAAAGCTTTTGTGCCCGAGATGGCACGCTACAAACTCAACGCCATGCACCTCCATCTGGTTGACGACCAGGCGTGGCGCATCGAGATAAAGAAATACCCACAGCTCACAACGCAGGCTTCGTCGCGTTGGGGTCAGGACGACATACAGATGCCGTACAAGGGATACTACACACAGGAGCAGATGCGCGAACTCGTGAAGCTGGGTGCTGAGTATCACGTAGACATCGTGCCGGAGATTGAGATGCCTGGACACGAGGTGGCTGCCATCAGCGTGTTCCCCGAACTGACATGTCACCAGCGTCAGGTGCCGGTACGCACCACATGCGGCGTGTCTAACGAACTGCTCTGCCCAGGCAACGACTTCACATACGAGTTCCTTGGCAATGTGTTCAAGGAGATTGTAGACATATTCCCGTCAAAGTACATACACCTCGGTGGCGACGAGGCTGGCAACCCGGCACTCGACTGCTGGACCGACTGCCCGAAGTGTCAGGCGCTGAAGCAGAAGCTCGGCATCAAGACCACCGACCGCTCTGAGAACTGGCGTCTGCAGGGCTACTTGTTCGACCGCATGATTGAACTGCTGCGCGACAAGTACGGCAAGACACCAATGTTCTGGTACGAATCTGACTTCAAGGAGATTCAGCCTGGTTGCGTAACCTTCGCTTGGCGCAGCGGACAGACGCAGGAGGCACTCGACGCTGCCGTGCGCAACAACGCACGCATCATGCTCTGCCCTGGCGAGCACTGCTACTTCGACTACCCAATGTCGAAGGGCGATATGCCGGAGGTAAACTGGGGTATGCCTGCAACAACCTTGCAGGATGCCTACTCGCTCGACCCGGCGTGGGGTATGGACAAAAAGTTTGAGCAGAACAACCTCTTCGGTGTGGCTGGCACACTCTGGAGCGAGTGCATCCCGACCGTTGAGCGCATCTACTACCAGGCTTACCCACGCGCCATCGCTCTCGCCGAAGCCGGCTGGACAAAGCAGCAGAACCGCTCATGGGAAGGCTTCCTCACCCGCTTGAAGCCAACAATGAAGGACATGATGCGCCGTGGCATCACATGCTCGCTCGAAGTGAACGGCGAGAAGTAGGTCACGAAAGTACACTTTGAATGCCTTCTCTGGCAAAAACACATAAAAAAATCCGCAATGCTAATCAACAAGCATTGCGGATTTTATATTTATAATATCTGTAACACCTCTTTGAGGTCTTCAATCTTCTTTAGCTCATCCATGATGACGCTAACCTCGCTGCGATCGTGAACGCGAATCTCAATGGTGCCGTCGAAGATACCATCCTCACTCGAGATTGTGATGCGGTGCATATTGACGTCGAGCTTGTCGGAGATAACCTCCGATATCTCGCGCAGCATACCCTTGCGGTCGATGCCACGCAACTCGATTGTAGCATCGAAGAACATCACCTTATGCATATCCCACTTCGCATCAAGGATGCGGTTGCCAAAGCTTGCCTTCAACTTTGAAGCCACGCTGCAGTCGCGGCGGTGAATTTCTATGCGGTTCTTGTTATCTATGTATCCCATGATGTCATCGCCTGGTATGGCGTGGCAGCATGTTGGGAAGATGTATTGCGATATATTCTCCTCATTGATAACGACAGGCTTCTTCTTATTAAAGCCCTCGCCAACAACAAACAGTTGGGGCTTCTTACCCTCCTTATTATCGCCCTTCTTGAGAAACGGCACGAACTTGCGCCAACCGCCATTTTGATCGGTTTTGCGTTCACGCAGTTCGTCTAAATCCTTATCACCGAGCAAGACTGAACGCTTGCCGAGCATCAAGAACAGGTCCTCATGCTTCTTCGCCTCGTGCAGATCGCAGAGTTTATTGAGCACGGGAGTAGTCATCTCAAGCTCGTTCTTGCGCAACCACTCATCAAGTATCTGTTCGCCACGTTTCTGCAACTCGCGATTGTCGCGACGCAATATCGCCATAATCTTCTGCTTCGCCTTCGCCGTAAACACGAAGTTTATCCACGATGCCTGCACATGCTGCGACTTAGAGGAGAGTATCTCCACCTGATCGCCGCTCTGTAGTTTGTGGCTCAGTGGCACGAGTTTGTGGTTCACCTTTGCGCCGATGCAGTGCGAACCGAGGAAGGTGTGTATCTGAAAAGCGAAGTCGAGAGCCGTACACTGCGCAGGCATTGTCTTTATTTCGCCCTTCGGTGTGAACACGAATATCTCGCTTGCAAAGAGGTTAAGTTTGATGGTATCGAGGAAGTCCATTGCGTCGGGTTGTGGGTCATCGAGGATTTCCTTGATAGTAGAGAGCCAGTTGTTGAGTTCCGAATCTTCATCAACAGTCTCTACGCTCGACTCCAGTCCCTGCTCCTTATACTTCCAGTGGGCAGCGAAGCCCTGCTCTGCCACCTCGTCCATGTGGTCGGAACGTATCTGCACCTCTATCCATTTACCCTGCTTCGACATGAGCGTCACGTGCAGAGCCTGATAGCCGTTTGCCTTCGGGTGGTTCACCCAGTCGCGCAAACGGTCGGGGTGCGACTTGTATATCTGACTGATTGCGACGTATATCTTGAAGCACTCGTTGATTTCCTCCGAGCGTTCCTTCGGCGTATAAATTATACGTACAGCAAGAATATCGTAGATTTCGTCGAAGGTGACGTGCTTGTTCTGCATCTTATTCCAAATAGAATAAGGACTCTTCACACGCGCCTTCAGATCATACTTGATGCCCATCTTGTCGAGGGCAGCACGTATCGGAGCGGTAAAGTTCTCAAAGAGCACATCGCGCTGCGCTTGCGTATCTGCAAGTTTTCCTTTTATATAATCGTATTCCTCCGGATGTTCGTAGCGGAACGAGAGGTCTTCAAGTTCGGTCTTTATCTTGTTCAAACCTAAGCGGTTGGCAAGCGGAGCATAGATGTAAAGCGTCTCGCCTGCAATCTTATACTGCTTATTGGCAGGCTGCGATTGTAGCGTGCGCATATTGTGCAGACGGTCGCATATCTTGATAAGGATGACACGTATGTCGTCGCTCATCGTGAGCAGCAACTTCTTGAAGTTCTCTGCCTGCGCTGATGCCTTGTCGCCGAAGATGCCGCCCGAAATCTTTGTCAGTCCGTCTACAATCTGCGCTATCTTCTCACCAAAGATGTTCGAGATATCCTCTACGGTGTAGTCGGTGTCCTCCACCACATCGTGCAAGAGTGCGGCGCAGATACTTGTCGAGCCGAGTCCCATCTCCTCTACGGCGATGCGAGCCACGGCGATAGGGTGCATAATATATGGTTCGCCCGACAACCGGCGCACACCTTTGTGCGCCTGTCGTGCGAAGTTGAACGCCTTTGTTATTATGTCTACCTTCTTTCGGTGACGCGATGCCACGTATATATCAAGTACTTCCTTGAAGGCTTGTTCAATCATTTGGTCATCAGCAAGCTCACGCTGCTTGTCTTTCAGATTTTGGTCATCCATGATTTAGGTCTCCTATATATTAATAAGGTATATATATGTATGCAGCAGTAGGAAGACTTCCGTATCATTACTACTTGACGCGGAGCTTCTTGCCTGCACGGATATTAGTACCGCTGATTTTATTCAGTCGCTTCAGTTTGCTCACTGTTGTTCCACTACGACGTGCGATTTCAGAGAGTGTGTCGCCTTGACGTATAGTCACGCTCCTACTACGACCATTCGAGCCTCTACGTGTTCTCGATTTGCTGTGTCTACCTCTGCCTTTAGAGCGGTACGACACGGTTGGGGTCTCTGTGTTCACAGCCACCTCAAGTCGTTTTGTGAGCAGTTCGTCAGGGCGATAGGCGTAGATAGAGTCTTCGTTATCGATGAAGTTGCCCACCATAGCCACGGGCAGACGCAGTGCTGACGGTTTCGTTCTGCCGTTAACCACATTGCGACGATACTGCGGGTTGAGCTGCTTCACCTGGTCGACATCCATACCAAGCACCTTAGCCACCTGCTCGAAGTGTACATCGCGGTTGACTACCACGGTGTCGGTCTTCACGGGCAAGTCGGCACGCATCGGACAGATGTTGTGCTCGCAGTAGTAGTTCATAATATAGTTGGCGGCGATGAACGCCGGAACATAGCCACGGGTCTCCTTCGGCAGATAGGGATAGATGCGCCAATAGTCCTTCTCGCCGTTTGAGCGATGGATAGCTCGGTTAATGGCTTCTGGTCCGCAGTTGTAGGCTGCTATGACAAGGTTCCAATCGCCGAATATCTTATAGAGGTCGCGCAGGTAGTGAGCAGCGGCGTACGATGCACGCACGGGGTCGCGACGCTCGTCGACAAGCGAGTTCACCTCCAAGCCATACTTCTTGCCGGTTGTAATCATAAACTGCCACAGACCAGTGGCACCGACGCGCGAAACGGCGTTCGGGTTGAGTGCCGACTCTATCACTGGCAGATATTTCAGTTCGAGCGGCAAGCCGTAAGACTCGAGTGCCTCCTCGAATATAGGCATATAGAAGTTCTGTGCACCGAGCATAACGCTCACCGAGCGGCGCAAGCGTCCGCTGTAACGGTCTATGAACTTCTGTACGACATCATTGTATGGCATCTCAATGATTGTCGGCATACGGCTCAGACGTTCTTTATACACCTCCGCACTATACACGGGGTTCACATCGGGCATGTTGCAGTCGAAGTTAACATGCAGATAAGTCTTGCTATTGTAGTTGTTGAGCAGACTATCATAATCGTTGGTAAGTGCCTCGGGCAGGTCGATAACCTCCTGCTTGCCATGAGCATCGGTTATAACGATTTCGTCGTCATTATTCTCGCTCTGCGCGAGAGCCTGACTGGTAAAGCCGAAAAATGCTGCGGCTATAAGTATCAGTGATTTATTCATATTCGTTTGTTTGTCTTTAGAAATTCAGGCTACAACTCAATCCCAAGCTATTAGCCTTGAACGGATTTCTTTCGCGGTCGTTGTTGAGTATCGTAGGCTCCACCCTCAAGCTCAAGTCTTTCGAGATATCGAACTCGGAGAGCGATGCATCGACGTAGGCATCGATGATGGAGAGTGCGTAGACTCCCACCAAGCAGAAGAAGCTCAGGTCGCGCCAACGACGAAACTTGTCCTTACGTTTCTTGAAGAGTTGCTGATAGCGTTGTATGTTTGTCTCGTCAATCTTCGCTCCGAGATGCAAGAACTGATTATAGCTCTGCGTGTTCGGGTCGTCGTCCATCAAGTCGAGATACGCTTGCGAATAGTCGGAATACATCTGGTTGTTCCAACGCATGGCATAGGCGCAACCTACGAATCCGCCATACACGATCGGCAGTTTCCAATACTTGCGGTTGTATATCTGTCCGGCACCAGGTAGGACAATAGCGAGCCACATTGCACGCTTCGGGTTGGGTCGCCACGTGCTCCAGTCGCGCTTAGGCTTACCTATGATGGTGTCACTGGCTACGAAGATACTATCGGCTTTTATAGACGTGAACTGAACATCCATACTATCAGCTACGACCTGCTCTTGCGCCTTTGCCGTTGTACCGAACAGCAGCAGAAACGCAGTAAGTGTCAATGTTTGTAATATATATGTAATGTCCTTTTTCACTATTCTTCTTTATGATTTGTTTATCTACAAGTAACGCACAGAACGTTTACTTCATCTTATCGAACACAGCCATGATATGCTCCAACTCCTCTTCGTTGGCGAAAGGAATGGTTATCTTTCCCTTGCCTTTCGGCGAGCATGTCATCTGCACTTTCGTTTGCAAGAATTCGGAGAGGTGGGTGCGCAGCGCGTTGTACTCCTCTGGAAGCTTCGACTTTGCCACAATCTTCTTCGAGCCACTGTTCACGTCCTCTCCATTCTTCAGCATCTGCGCCATCTCCTCCACCTTGCGTACGGAGTAGCCGTTCTTGAGCACTTCGTTGAAGAGCTTTATCTGCAACGATGGCGAATCGATTGCCAAGATGGCACGAGCATGTCCCATGTCTATCTCTTTCTTCTGCAGGGCTATCTGCACCTGAGCCGGCAGACGGAGCAGACGCAGATAGTTGGTAATGGCTGTGCGGCTCTTTCCTACACGCTCCGACACCTTCTCTTGCGTCATTCCGTCGGCATCGAGCAGATGTTCGTAGGCGAGTGCTATCTCTATGGCATTGAGGTCTTCGCGTTGTATATTCTCAACGAGAGCCATCTCCATAACGTTCTCGTCGGCGATGGTGCGTATGTAAGCCGGAATCGCTGTGAGTCCTGCCATCTGCGAAGCACGCCAACGACGCTCGCCGGCGATAATCTGGAAGCGGTCGTCAGACACCTGACGCAGCGTGATAGGCTGAATAATGCCTATCTCACTGATGCTGTTAGCCAACTCCTGCAGTGCTTCAGGGTCGAAGTCGCGTCGGGGCTGATTGGGGTTTGCTTCTATCTGGCTGAGCGGAATTTCATTGATTGTGGACGTACCTTGCATGCGCACACCACCGGTGTCGATAAGAGCGTCGAGTCCGCGTCCGCCTTCTATCTCGTCGAGTCCGCGTCCTAATACGCTTCTATTGTATTTCTTGTGTACTGCCATCGTCTTGTTTGTTTACTCTTTTTTCGTTTTTGTTGATTATTTCCTTGGCGAGTGCCAAGTGGTTCTTCGACCCTGCCGAGTCGGCATCGTAAAGTATTACGGGGAGTCCATGGCTCGGACTCTCGCTGAGCTTAACGTTGCGTTGTATGACAGTCTTGAACACAAGTTCTTGGAAGTGTCGCTTCACCTCGTCGTATATCTGATTGGCGAGGCGCAGACGACTATCGTACATGGTGAGCAGGAAGCCTTCTATCTCCAACGCCGGATTGAGCTTGCTCTTTATAATCTTAATGGTGTTGAGGAGCTTTGTAATGCCTTCGAGTGCGAAGTACTCGCACTGCACGGGAATGATGACCGAGTCGGCTGCGGTGAGGGCATTCACAGTGATGAGTCCGAGCGACGGACTGCAGTCGATAAGTATATAGTCGTAGTCGTCGCGTATCTGGTCGAGCATATTCTTGATAACGCGCTCGCGGTTCTTCAGGTTGAGCATCTCTATCTCAGCTCCAACGAGGTCAATATGACTGGGAATGACATCGAGCCCGTTGATATCGGTAGTGTAGACAGCATCGTGTACGTCAGCATGATCGATGATGCACTCGTAGAGCGAGCAGTCAATCTCCTTGATGTCCACACCAAGTCCGCTCGACGCATTTGCCTGCGGGTCTGCGTCCACCACGAGCACCGTCTTTTCGAATGTAGCGAGCGATGCTGCCAAGTTTATTGTTGTTGTTGTCTTGCCTACGCCACCTTTTTGGTTGGCCAATGCTATTATCTTTCCCATTTGAAGTCAAAATTATTCGGCAAAGGTACATATTTTATATGAGAATAGGCGCGTTTAAACCTTTTTTCGTACTTTTGCATAAGAAATAAAACCAAAATTATGAATACGAAAAAGCCATTAATACTGATTTCTAACGACGACGGCTATCATGCCAAGGGTATAAACTCGCTCATTGACATGCTGCGCGACATTGCCGACATCATCGTATGCGCTCCCGAATCGGCTCGATCGGGCTTCGCCACGGCGTTCTCTGCCACAATTCCGCTACGCCTCAAGCTGCGCCGCGACGAGGTGGGTATGCAGATATGGTCGTGCAACGGCACACCGGTCGACTGCGTGAAGATTGCGCTGCAGGAGCTATTTGCCGACCGCCTACCCGACATGATTTTGGGCGGCATCAACCACGGCGATAACGCTTCGGTAAATGTTCACTATAGTGGCACAATGGGTGTGACACTTGAGGGTTGCATGAAGTACATCCCGTCTATCGGTTTCTCGCTCTGTGACTTCTCTTCGGATGCCGACTTCGAGCCGCTGCGCCCGTATGTGCGTCAGATTGTGCAAAAGGTGCTCAGCGAGGGTCTGCCCAAGGGCGTGTGCCTGAACGTAAACTTCCCGAAACTCACTGAGTTTAAGGGCATAAAAGTATGTCGTATGGCTATGGGCACATGGTACAACGAATGCGTAAAACAGCGCCATCCGCACGGCTACGACTACTATTGGATGACTGGCTCCTACCGCAACGACGAACCAGAGCAGGAGGACACCGACAACTGGGCGCTCACACATGGCTACATATCCATCACACCGACACGCATCGATGTTACGGATTATGATCTGCTGCGCAACTGGCAAAACAAGTTTTGAGAAAAGTAAAAAGGTAAAAAAGTAAAAAAGTAAAAGGGTAAAAAAGCCCTTCCAATCCTTGGCTTAGGAAGGCCTAAAGAGGCTTAGTTCGGCTTAAACGCCACCTGCCCTCGGCTTAAACACCACCTAAAAATGAAATACTACTTAATCGTTGGCGAGGCATCGGGCGACCTCCACGCCTCGCATCTTATGAAAGCTCTGCTCAAGGAAGACCCCACAGCGGAGTTCCGTTTCTTCGGTGGCGACCTGATGTCGGCTGTCGGAGGCACACGTGTGCGCCACTACCGCGATTTGGCGTATATGGGCATCATCGCCGTACTCCTCCACTTGCGCACCATTCTGCGCAACATGGCGTTCTGCAAGCGCGACATCGTGGAGTGGCAGCCCGACGTAGTGATACTTGTTGACTATCCGGGCTTCAACCTGAAGATTGCAAAGTTCGTGCACAACAACACGCACATTCCCGTTTATTATTACATCTCACCGAAGATATGGGCATGGAAGGAGTATCGCATCAAGGAGATTAAGCGCAACGTCGACGAACTGTTCTCTATTTTGCCGTTCGAGGTGCCGTTCTTCGAACAGAAGCACCACTACCCCATCCATTACGTAGGCAACCCTACTGCGGAGGAGGTAAGACAGTTCCAGGCTACATACAACGTAGACGATGCCACTTTCCGCCGTCAGCATGGGCTCGATGCGCGTCCCATCATAGCGTTGCTCGCCGGCAGTAGAAAGCAGGAGATAGCGGGCACACTGCCACAGATGATTGCTGCTGCACAGCGCTTCGCCGACTACCAGCTTGTGCTTGCTGCGGCACCAGGCATCGAACCCAAGTTCTACGACGCACACATCAGCGGAAGCGACGTGCGCGTGGTGCGCGGTGAGACCTACGCCCTGCTTTCTCATGCCCACACGGCACTCGTCACGAGTGGCACGGCTACGCTCGAGACAGCACTTTTCCGCGTTCCGCAGGTGGTGTGCTACAACACCGCGCTGCCCAAACTGGTGGGACTGCTGCGCCCGTTGGTGCTGAAGGTGAAATACGTGTCGCTTGTCAACCTCATCGCCGACCGCGAGGTGGTGCCCGAATTAGTGGCTAACACGTTCTCAGAAGCTAACGTAGCCGAGCAACTCACACGCCTGCTTCCCGACGGCGAGCCACGCCAGCAGATGCTTGCCGGTTACGAGGAGGTATGGCAGAAGATTGGTGCAGACAGTCCGTCGGAGCACACTGCGAAGGAAATGGTTTTAAAAGTAAAAAAGTAAAAGAGTAAAAAGGTAAAATGCACAACTGCATTTTACCTTTTTACTTTAGAATCGTGCCAAGACTCTTACATATACTTCTTTACGAACTCCAGCACTCTGTGCGTGTACTCCTCTTTGTAGTCACCATACGCATCGGCGTGCTTGCTGCCGTGTGCTATCCAGAGTGCCTTAGGCTGCGGTTTCGCCTCGTAGAGCGGATACACCATCCAGGTGGGCACAAACGTATCGTTGTCGCCGTGTATAAAAAGCATCGGCTTCTGGCACTTCGCCACCTGCTTCAGTGGCGATGCCTCATTGAAGTTCCAGCCGTACTTAACCTGCACAAGCCACGAGGCAGTGTACATCAGTGGGAAGTCGGGTAACGAGAAGCGGGCAGATATTTCGTTCGAGAACTCGTCCCACACGCTCGTATATCCACAGTCCTCCACGAAGCACTTCACGTACTGCGGTGTCTGTTCGCCACTGACGCACATCGTCGTAGCGGCACCCATCGAAATGCCGTGCACCACAAGGCGCATCGAGTCGGCTTCGGTGCGGAACAGTCCGGGTGCAAGGCTTATCCAGTGCAGCACGTCGAGGCGATCCTTCCATCCCATCTGTATTGCGTCGCCGTCGCTCTGTCCGTGCGCATAGAGGTCGGGCAGCAGCACGTTAGCCCCAAGCTCACGATTGTAGATGCGTGCGATGGGCAACATACGTGTGGCGTTATCACAATAGCCATGCACAAGCACGGCGGTGCGCCCCTCCGCACGTGGCGAACGAACAAACAAAGCATGGGCACGCTTACCCGTTGTGGGCATCACAACGAACGTATCGCGCAATGCGCCTACGGCTTGCAAGCTGTCGAGCCACGACTTCAGTTCGGGGAAGCGCTTCTCAATCTGTGCCAAGTCGGAGTTGCGCTCGCGCTCAGCACTCACGAGAGCATAGTCGACGAGGTAGAACGACCCTGCCGTAACTATGGCGAGGAAGAGCGCAAGGGTGGCGCCAAGGGTGACGAATAACTTTTTATGCTTCATACTGTTAAGAGTCTACAAATACTACTTCAGATACGGCTTCAGCACCTCCACCCACTTCTGGTATCCCTTGCCGAGCAGATGCAGTCCGTCGTTGGTGTACTCCGGGTTCATCACGTCGGTAGAAGGCGTTACGAGCGCCTTGTACACGTCGATGTATGTAACGCCGTGGCGTGCGGCAACAGCCTTTATCTTTGCGTTGAGCGCAGGAATATTCTTCTTACGGTCCATATGACCAGAAAACTTGTTGAACTTCGGATTCACGGGGAACACACTCTGCACGTAAAGCTTCGTCGCAGGCGACTCGCGCTTCACGCGCTCCACGATTTTCTCCACGTTCTTCGCAATCTCGTCCATGCTCTTGCCGCGCGCAAAGTCGTTGGTACCGATGAGCAGGAATATCTTCGCCGGCTTGCCCTTTGTCACAGTGCTCAGACGGTCGAGTACGCCTTGGGTTGTATCACCACTGATACCGCGGTTCTTGGCGTGCGGATTGCCCAGCAGCTCTGCCCACTCGCCACCGTTGGTGATGCTATTGCCGAGGAAGATGATGTCGCTCTTGCTGGTAGGCAGCGCCTCAAACAGAGTGGCACGCTGATAATAGAATGTGGAGCGTTTCTGCTCCTGAGCCTGCATCGTGCACGCACAGAACAGACTCAACATAACGATTAGCTTCTTCATAGTTGTACTTTTATTGTTACGCTACGCTCAAGTTGGTGCAGCAATCAGATTGAAACGTTTATCTAACTCTAACGACAAAAGTACTAATAAAAATCGAAAGCGACTATGTTTTTTGCATCCTTTTGTGCAAAAAACACAGCGACGAAGAAGACTTATTCGACAAAAATACGTAACTTTGCAAGCGTTAAATCAAAGTGTAACTAATTTATGGACGACTATCACGCGGAAAACCCGAATTTGTAATGCAGGAGGACGCTCTCACAATGCGGTCTCCCAAGCATCGTTTAACCCAAGGAGACAGCTTTATGAGAACATACTGGAACACCAATTCTACCCTCAAACAAATCGAAGAGTGGCAGCCGAACTGCTGGATACAAGTTACATGTCCAACAGAAGAAGACCAGCAATTGCTGGAAGACGAGTTTAACATACCCGATTATTTCCTTTCCGACATCAGCGATACCGACGAACGTGCCCGCTACGAGTACGACGACGGCTGGATGCTCATCATCCTTCGTATCCCATACGTGAAGGAGATACGCTCACGCACGCCGTACACCACCGTGCCGCTCGGCATCATTCACAAACGCGACGTGACCATCACCGTGTGCTACTACGAGACGAACATGATGATCGACTTCGTGTCCTACCACCAGAAGCGCGGCGAGGGATTTACCGACTATGTTGACATGACATTCCGCCTCTTCCTCTCTTCTGCCGTGTGGTATCTAAAACGCCTGAAGCAGATTAACACGCTCATCGAGAAAGCGAAGCACAACCTCGACCACAACGTGAACAACGAGTCGCTCATAGCACTCTCGCGTCTACAGGACTCACTCACCTACTTCGTCACATCTATCCGTGGCAACGAGACATTGCTTGCCAAACTGAAGTTCAAGCTGCAGGTGGACGAACTGGATGCCGACCTCATCGAGGACGTAAACATCGAGATGTCGCAGGCTCGTGAGACGACGAATATCTACTCCGACATCCTCGAATCGACGATGGACACCTACTCATCCATCATCAACAACAACATGAACACCGTGATGCGTACACTCACCTCCGTGTCAATCATCATGATGTTGCCAACGCTCATCTCCTCATTCTTCGGAATGAACCTCATCAACGGCATGGAAGAATACCCGTTCGGCTTCATCGTGGCGATACTTATCTCGGTGATAATATCAGCCCTTTCGTGGATTATACTGCGACATAAGCGACTGCTTTAAAGCAAAATGCAAAAATAAATTGCGTTTTTTGTCGCTATTCAAAATATTTTATTTAAGTTTGCAGTCTATAATAAATAATGTGAGGATGTGGCTTCGCGCCACATTCGTGTGAATTACCCTTATCATAAACTTAAAACAGTTAAATGATGGACTCTCAAGAAAACGCCCTGTTGCAAGGTGCACAAGAAGAGCAGAACGTGGAGCAGACCGCCGTAGAGCAGACCGCTGCAGCCGACGTTCAGCAAGTAGAGAACACAAAAGTCTACAAAACTAAACAAGAAGTCGTTGACCGCCTGAAGGAAATCGTCGCAAGCGACGAAGCTCCAGTTAAGGAGGAAATCGACCTTTTAAAGACAGTATTCTACAAACTCCACATCGCAGAGCGTGAAGCACGCCTGAAGGAATACATCAACGGCGGTGGAAACCCTGAAGCTTATCAGGTTTTGCCCGACGAAACCGAGGAAACTTTCAAGGCGCAAATGGCTGTAATCCGCGAGAAACGTGCGCAGATTATGCAGCAGCAGGAGGCTGAAAAGCAAGCCAACCTGGAGAAGAAACTCGAAATAATTGAGAAAATCAAAGCCATGGCTACATCGCCCGACGAGGCAGGAAAGTCGTTCGGTGAGTTCAAGGAGCTGCAGCAGCAGTGGAAGGACATCAAGAACGTGCCGGCTGACAAGGCTAACGAGCTTTGGCGCAACTACCAGTTATATGTAGAGCAGTTCTACGACCTGCTCAAGCTCAACTCTGAGGCTCGCGAGTACGACTTCAAGAAGAACCTCGAGCTGAAGACAAAGCTCTGCGAGGCAGCAGAAAAGCTCGCCGACGAGGAAGACGTAATCAGCGCTTTCCACCAGCTTCAGGAGCTCCACCAGCAGTACCGCGAGATCGGACCGGTGGCTAAGGAGCTGCGCGAGGAGGTATGGGCACGCTTCAAGGCTGCATCTACCGTAATCAATAAGCGCCACCAGCAGCACTTCGAGGATCTCCGCGCTAAGGAGGAGGAGAACCTCGCACGCAAGACTGCCCTCTGCGAGAAGGTGGAGGAACTCTGCAAGACCGACAACAAGGGTGCTGCCGACTGGGAGAAGCACTCTAAGGAGATTATCGACATACAGAACGAGTGGAAGACCATTGGCTTCGCTCCGCAGAAGATGAACGTGAAGATATTCGAACGCTTCCGCGCTGCCTGCGACGACTTCTTCGGACGCAAGACTGAATACTTCAAGACGCTCAAGGCTACCTTCTCAGAGAACATCGAGAAAAAGAAGGCACTTGTAGAGAAGGCGCAGGCACTCGCCGACAGCACCGACTGGAAGGCTACAAGCGACAAGCTCATCGCGCTGCAGAAGGAGTGGAAGACCATTGGCATGGTTCCGAAGAAGCTCGGCGACCAGCTCTGGCAGGACTTCCTCGGCGCATGCAACAAGTTCTTCGAGGCTCGCAACGCAGCCGGCGCCGGTCAGCGCAACGAGGAGCACGCCAACCTCGAGAAGAAGCAGGGCATCATTGAACAGCTGAAAGCACTCGCCGAGAACGCTGCCGAAGCTACACGCGAGAAGGTGCAGGCACTCACCGAGGAGTACAACAAGGTGGGACACGTGCCGTACAAGGAGAAGGATAAGCTCTACGAGGCTTACCACGAAGTGCTCGACCGCATCTACAAAGAGCTGAACATCTCTACAAAGCGCCGCCGTCTGAACGACTTCAAGGCTAACATCAAGAACGTGGCAAAGCGTGGCGAAGAGGCTCTCGACAACGAGCGCGGACGTCTGGTTCGCCGCTTCGACCAGCTCAAGCAGGAGATACAGACCTACGAGAACAACCTCGGTTTCCTCAACGCAAGCTCTAAGAAGGGCAACAGCCTCATCGACGAGATGAACCGCAAGGTGCAGCACCTGCGCGACGACCTCGAACTGGTTCGCCAGAAGATAAAGGCTATCGACGCAGAAAACAAATAAACGCAAGTTAACAATGCCCAAAGAGGCTTAGAAAGGCTTAGTTCGGCTTAAACGCAGCCTAAGAAGGCTTAAAAGGCTTAGGCTTAAGAAGGCTTAAAAAGGCTTAGAAAGGCTTAGCCCCAACAACAATAACCAAAAAAGGAGTCAACGATTGTTGACTCCTTTTTTGGTTTTTACTATTTCTTCATATCCTTATCCACCATTGCCGCGACGCACGAATCCGACCACACATTCTCGGCGGTCTCAATCATATCGAGCACCGTGAAGACGGGCAGTATAACACCCATTATCGCAACCGGCGCACCCACGCCCGACATCAGCGAGAGCGTGAGGAAGAAGCAGCCCATCGGCACTCCGGCGTTGCCGATGGCAGCCACCACGGAGATGAACAGCCAAAGCAGCATCACGGGCAGCGAGAGCTCCACACCGCCGTTCTGCATCACGAAGAGCGATGTCACGAAGATGAACGCAGCACAACCGTTCATGTTGATGGTTGTGCAGATGGGAAGCACGAAGCGCGCCACCTTGCTGTCCACACCGAGTCGCTCCTCCGAGGTCTGTATCGTCACGGGCAGCGTGGCAGCCGAACTTTTCGTGAACAGAGCCATGAGCACAGCCGGCATCATGCGGCGCATAACGTGCACGGGGTTGAGTCCGCGAGCCACGAGGAACAGTGGCAGCACCACGAAGAACTGCAGCATGTTGCCACCCAATATCACGGCTACATACTTGCCTATAGATGCTACGACCGTGCCTGCCGACACCTCTGCCGACAGCTGCGCAGCGAACGCCACGATGCCAACAGGCAGCACAGCGATAAGCCAGCGTATGAGTCGCGACACTACCTCCTGCAGCGCACTCAGTCCGCGCATAAGCAGCACCTTGTTCTCCCCCTCGGGCATCTTCGCCAACACCAAGCCCACAGCCACGGCGATGAGCAGCACCGACAGCACATTGCCCTCAATAAACGGGCGCAGGAAGTTGTCGGGCACGATACCAATCATATAGTCGAAGTACGACCCATTGGTCACCTCCTGCGGTACGCCGTCACCCAAACGGCTACTCTTCACCATCTCCATCGGCAAGTTGTCGGGCGAGATGATGATATAGAGCACCATGCCCACAGCAGCTGCAGCGATGGTGGTGAGCAGCGTATAGCTGATGGTATGGCGGAATATGCGACGTGTTTCGCGCTGCATACCGAACGTTGCGAGTGTTGTTGTCACGGCGAGTGCTATGGTCGGCACAGCGATAAACTGGAAGAGGCGTGTGAAGACGGTAGCCACGAAGTTAGCCATCGTGTTCACCCACTCCACGCCGAGCAATCCGAGGCACGAGCCCACGACGAGCGCTCCTATCCACAGCCAGAAGTTCTGCCTTCCGCCACAACAAGAGTGTTTTGTTTCTGATTTGTTGTTCATTCTAATATCTAAAAGAAAGGGTTATTAAACGGTTTTCTTATTTCAGCGTTTCGACTTGAAGAACTCGGTCATAAGCGTTCGGCACTCTTCTTCCAGAACGCCGCTCACCACCTCGCACTTCGGGTGCAGAGCCTTTGGAGCGAAGGCGCGGAAACCGCGCTTCTCGTCTGCAGCACCATACACCACGCGCCGCACCTGCGCCCAGCCCAAAGCACCGGCGCACATGATACAAGGCTCTACGGTGACGTAGAGCGTGCAGTCGGCGAGATATTTGCCGCCGAGCTGGTTGGCAGCCGACGTTATCGCCTGCATTTCGGCGTGCGCCGTCACGTCGCCGAGCGTCTCCGTGAGGTTGTGCGCTCGCGCAATGATGCGGTCGCCCGCCACGATGACGGCGCCCACGGGTATCTCTCCCTCGTCGCGCGCAGCCTCCGCCTCCACAAGAGCGCGGCGCATAAACTGCTCGTCCTTCTTCTGCTGTTTCGTATTCTCCATGTCGTTTTATGTCTTCAAGTGGATACTTAATAAGTACATCGTAGATACTTAATATACACATCGTAGATACTAAGTCACTGAAAAAGTGAATACAAAGATAATGCAAAAGAAAGACAACACAAAATAAGTGTACTTATTTTTTATAATATAAGTACCACTACCGCATACCAACCTACTTACTTTCAACAAATTTAGCGATTCTAACGCTTACTTCATACAACAGGTATAAAGGAATCGTTACCAACACAAGTGTCATCAAATCAGGAGGTGTTATAATTGCAGCAACAATCATAATAACGATTAAAGCATGTTTCCTATACTTTGCCAAAAGTTGAGAGGATATAAATCCCATTTTTGCCAAGAAGAACATGATGACTGGCAATTGAAACACAACGCCCATAACAAATGTTAGAGTTGTAAATGTTTCTATGTACGAATCCAACGTTATTGTACTACGAATTGTTTCAGAAACACTGTAAGTTCCTAAGAAACGGAACGATATTGGAAATAACACATAGTAGCTCATAAGGACTCCAACTATGAACAACAAGTATATTACAATTGCTACGCTTACCGAATACTTCTTTTCGTTTTCGTAAAGAGCAGGCGACACAAATCTGAATAGTTCATAAAGAATGTAAGGTGAAGCCCCTAACAGACCCAAATAGACAGATGTTGTGACGTGGGTCATAAACTGACTGGACAAGTCCGTTGCTATCAAATCGACATGAAATTTCTCAAAATGAAAATCATACCCACATAAAGAAGCGGCATTTTCAATAAGTGTATATGTAGTAAAGCTGTATTCACTCGGAGAGTGTAAAATAAACTGTGTCAGGCTATAATAATAATAGTTTAACACAGTTT
>ENA-ORNF01000527-ORNF01000527.1-human-gut-metagenome-genome-assembly--contig:-NODE-527-length-39230-cov-5.945475_pt1 | contig 39230 bp, 36 predicted proteins | sample MGYA00242110_ERZ509012 | MGnify/ENA primary metagenome ERZ509012 (study PRJEB26280, sample SAMEA2338714) | human gut metagenome | biome: human gut; feature: human-associated habitat; material: faeces...
TTGGATTCATTCTGCTATCTTCAACATTTCCACATAAAATCATTCTAACTGTATTCATAATAATCCTCCTCCACATATAACTTTCGATTTATAGAGCAAGTATACACTAATAATGTTCTATTTGCTAGATGAATTTCAAACTGATACATTATCGTAAGTTTGCTTTGTGCAAATTGCACAAAGACAATTCACAGCATTAACGATTTTTAATAAAATGATGATTTCTATATTCATTTTTTTTAAAAAATTATTGCACTCTATTATTTCGAGAACCAACTCGACTATTTGATTTCCAACTTAAAATTTTCGTTTTCTTTTGCTAATAGACTACTCAATTTTAGTACCATATAATATTAGCATAGCAAGCTTGTTAGAGAAATTAATAAACATTTTTTATATCATTTGTGAGGTGATAATATTGAAAAAAACTATATATTCCGCAATGAAAAATTACGTCGAAACGACTCTTTCTGATGTCCCAAATGATTTGATTTCAATCAGTTCAGAAACTTCCGTTGATAAAGAAACTGGAGAAACATCATCGTTTATCCGAATTGAAGCAGAAGTACAAGATGGAGAATATTACATAACCAATGATGATGGATTACCTGTCAACAAAATCAACTATATCGAATATAAAAAATAAGGAGCAGTAACAAATCCGTCTTATAACAAGTATCTCAAAAATTAAAGTAAATCCTTGACGTAATGTTATATATAACATTATGGAAATAAAACAATATATTGACTTATTATCAAAAATCAAAGAAATTTCATATGATGAAGCATTGACTCTCTATTCTAATATGGTTAGTATTAAAGGGATAGAAGTTGCACTGAATGATATAGAAATTATGAATAAAAAATATTATTTAGAACAACATCCTTATGAAATTTATTTTTCAAAAGCAGATAATCGTTATAGAACATATCTTCCATCTACCGAAAAGGATGGAAAACGAAAACCTATAACAAGTGTATCAAAAGAGATCCTTGAAAATAAAATAATTCAATTCTATAAAAAGCTTGAACAAAAAGCACCAGTATATACTATCGAAAATCTATATCCAGATTTTCTTGAATACAAGTCAACTGATACCTCTTTAGCTAATGCCAATAAATTAGATTGAGTATGGAATAAGTTTTATAAGAATGATGCATTCATAAAAAATGAAATTTTAAAAATTGATGTGCCAACTTTAAAAACTTGGTATCTTAATAAAATTACACAATATAATTTGACTGCACGTCAGTTTAAAGAAATGAAGTCATTGTTGAATATGCTTTTTGATTATGCTATTGAAAAGAAAATTTGTACCCAAAATATATCACGTTTAATTCGTAATATATCACGAAAAAAATTTTCTGTTAACCCTACAAAAGCTGTAACTGAACAAGTATTTGTCAATGACGAAGAAACACGACTTATAGAATTAGCAATAAAGCAATACTATAAAACAAAAAATACAGCTTACTTAGCAGTGTGCTTAAACTTCGCATTAGCTTTACGAGTCGGAGAAGTTGTAGCTTTAAAGGTTTCTGATTTTGAAGAAGATACAGTACATATTCAAAGACAAGAAATTAAAGTATATGAAAAACTGTCGAATGGGAAAATCAGAAGAAATGGATATGAAATTTCTCCATATCTAAAAAGTATAAATTCGGATAGAGAACTTTATTTGATAAAAGAAGCAAAAGTATTCTTTTCAATGATTGTTCAAGCAAACCAAATGCGTGGTTTTAAATCTGAATATTTGATGCTTACGAAAGATGGAACTAGAATGAACAATGATGCAATCAATAATGTATTGCGAAGATTAAATCGTATGTTAAAAACACCCCAAAAGGAAAATCATAGCATTCGCAAAACTTGCATTTCTAACATGGGAGCATCTAAAGTTCTTACAGATGAAGAAATCAGAATGTTTGCTGGACATAAAGATTTTTCTACAACTGCCAAACATTATATGTATGTCACTGATACTATGGACAATCGTTCCAGTGCCTACGAAACAGCTATCGGTAGCAAGATGAATAACGTGTTCAACAGTGTTCAGACATTATAATAACAAAAAAATAAGGGAACCTCTATAATAAAGGTTTCCTCATCTTTTCATTGAATGCGGAAGATGGGACTTGAACCCACACGACTGCAATAGCCACAAGATCCTTAGTCTTGCTCGTCTGCCAGTTCCGACACTTCCGCTTGTGTGTCACATCTCGTGACGACTTGTTTATAATAGCAAAAAAAAAATAGATTGTCAACAGAAAAATGCAAAAAATTTTAACTTTTTTCTCATTTGGATTTTTTCAAATTTAAGAAAAAAAGTGTTGACTTTTACATTGAAACGAGTTAAAATCTTATTTGTTCGCAGGAGTGGCGGAATTGGCAGACGCGCAGGCTTCAGGTGCCTGTGGTCGCAAGATCGTGTGGGTTCAAGTCCCATCTCCTGCATCGCTTAAATACGATAAATATAGCCGAGAGGTTATGTTTATCGTATTTTTAATTTACGCGGGCACCGCGATAAAAAGTCTACACGAATATAGGGGAAATGATAATGAAAAAACAGTCTATCAGACTATTAAAGGAAACTGTTATCCTGACAGCGGCAGTTGCCATTATTGCCGCAGCTGTCTATTTCTTTCTGGTTCCAAGCCATGCATCCGTAAGCAGCATTTCAGGACTCGGAATTGTACTTGCAAATTTTGTACCGCTGCCGTTATCCGCTATCACGATGATTTTAAATGTCGTGCTTTTAATCATCGGCTTTTTTACCTGCGGGCGGGAATTCGGCGTCAAAACCGTGTATACAAGTATTGCTCTCCCATTATTCCTCGGACTGTTTGAGCTTATTTTTCCGAATTACGACTCCATGACCGGCAGCCAGGAATTAGATGTATTATGTTACATTTTAGTCGTGAGCGTTGGCTTAAGCATCCTGTTTAACCGTAACGCCTCCTCCGGCGGACTTGATATCGTGGCAAAAATCATGAACAAATATCTGCACATGGAGCTTGGACGCGCAATGTCCCTCTCCGGCATGTGCGTTGCTCTCTCCGCCGCACTCGTCTATGATAAAAAAACCGTGGTCTTAAGTATTTTGGGAACCTATTTTAACGGAATCATTCTCGACCACTTTATCTTTGACCATGACATCAAACGCCGTGTCTGCATCATCACGAAAAAAGAAGAAGATCTTCGCTCCTTTATTCTTCACGACCTGCACAGCGGCGCTACCATTTATGAATCAATCGGTGCCTACAATCTGGAAAAACGGAATGAAATTATTACAATTGTAGATAAATCAGAATATCAGAAGCTGATGAATTATATCAACCGCGAAGACCCGGAAGCATTTGTCACCGTCTATACCGTATCCGATATCCGGTATCAGCCGAAAAACTGACAATGTTTCCATCTGGATAAGAAGGAGTGTTTCTATGAAAATTGCATTGATTTCCGACACCCACGGCATTTTCCGTGAAGAGTGGGTGCCTCATATCACCGCCTGTGACTATCTGATTCACGCCGGGGATATCAACACCAAAACCTGCTATGAGAAATTCAAATCATTAGGGGTTCCGGCTTACTTTGTAAAAGGAAACACAGACATGGGCGAATGGGCGGCAAATCTGCCGGAGTTTTTAAGTGTACCAATCGGCGGAAAAATCTTTTATATTTCCCATAACCAGTACGACTTCCCGTTTGACCTCACAGACGCGGACTTTCTGATTTTCGGTCATACCCATGTGTACACGTACTACGAGCGGTTCGGAAAAGTATATGTCAATCCGGGAAGTGCCGCACAGCCACGCGGCGATTCCAAAAGCATGGCTGTGCTCGAATTAAATGAGGACAGCTCCTATCATATCACACGTATTTTCCTGTAAAGTAACTCTCCGCAGTTCTTTTCTCATTACTTCTGCGGTTTTCGCAGTTTCCTGCTGAAATACAGATAAAATAGGACATTGAGGCAGATTCCCACCGCCGTTGAAGTCGGAGCAGCCAGACCAATCTTTGTCAGGCTTGCATCCGGCTGGATGCTCATATAGTAAGACATCGGCAGACGCACCAGAAGGGTCTGTGTCAATCCCTGCACCATTACCCAGAGTGTCTGGTTATTTCCATTGAAATAGCCAATCATGCTGAACAAGATGGCGGTCAGAATGGTCTCCGGCGCAAAACCCTTCAGATACGCGAAGCCCTTCTCGATAACTGCTGCATCTGTCGAGAAGAAGCCTGCCAGCACATCTCCCTTAAATAATACCAGTGCAAAGACAGCACATCCAATCCCAAGTCCTACGCAGATGCCGGTAAACATCGCTTTCTTTGCCCGTCCCGGATTTCCTGCACCCACGTTTTGTGATACGAAAGCTGCCATCGACTGCATCAGGGCACTTGGGACCAGCATGGCAAAATTGACAATCTTGCAGGCAACGCCATATCCTGAGGACGCCTCCAATCCGAGCCTGTTTACAAATGCACAGAGTGCCAGGAAGGAAAGCTGGGTCAAAAACTCCTGCAATGCCAACGGCAAACCAATTCCAAGGAACTTGCTACACTGTTCATTCAACCGGAAATCTTCTTTTGAAATCGAAAATGGAAGCTTCTTTTTTAAAAGCAGTATAATCGCACACGCAACGCTGACTGCCTGTGCAAATACCGTTGCCAACGCTGCACCGGCTGCATCCATACGAAATCCAGCTACAAGAACCAGATCACCGATTACATTGACGATACATGCCACCAGCACAAACAGAAGCGGGGACTTGCTGTCTCCCAGCCCTCTGAAAATTGCTGCCATCAGGTTATATGCAACGATAAAGAAAATACCTGCCCCGCAGATACGCACATAACTTGCAGTCAGAGTAACCGCCTCTGCCGGTGCCTGCATCAATACCGAAATCGGACGTGCAAAAAACACCATTGCTATAAATAAAACCACTGAAATCATCATAAATACGACTGCCGCACCACCGATGACGGAACCGATGAGTGCCGGTTTCTTTTCTCCCAGATAGCGGGCAATTAAAACCGTAATACCCATCGCAAACTGGATTACCACAAATGTAACCAGATTCAGCACCTGGCTGCCCGTAGAAACGGCTGAAAGTCCTGAGGTTGAACCAAAACGCCCCACCACCAGCAAATCGACGGCGCCATAAGCCGCCTGCAAAAGAAGTGCTCCCAGAACCGGAAGCATAAAATAGGTCAGTTTCTTTAAAATACTGCCACTTGTAAAATCACTTTTATCACTTGTCAAAATAAATTCTCCTTTCACACATAATCTGATAAAGCTGCTCAATTGTTTGAATCATACATTCTGCATCCGCCTCCGGAATTACTTCCATAGACGGCGCTAACGCATTAAAAAAGCGTTCATTATACTTTTCTGACAGGTTCTTTCCTTCTTCCGTTATGGAAAGATACAAAACCCGTCCGTCTTCTTCGGAAGCTGTCTTTTTTAAATATCCTTTCGCCTCCATCTCCCTGACGGTACGTGTCACACCGGGTCTTGGAAGTGCCAACGCCTCACTGATATCCGACACCTTCACCTGCACACCCTGGGATTCCAGCAGCTCAATGATATCCAGATAATGAATATACGCGGGTGTAACCCCAGAAGGCAATTGCGGCAGCATCTCCCGGATTCGTTTTGCCTGATAACACGCATCCATCATCCGTTTGATTAACTCAATTGTCATATTTTTCGCCTTTCATCCTTCTCTGATTTAGTTATCACAAGTAATTATCAATGATAATTATATGAATCATTTTTTCATTTGTCAAGAGCTTCTGTTATTTCATAGGATGATATTTTCTCGCTGCTCGCGCAAAAAAAGAAGATGACACGTTACTTCTAACATGTCATCTTCCCTTTTTCATGATAACAGAATGTTCACAGAGCATACATTCTTACACACTCTTTATATCCGTCACCGTATAACCGGCTTCTGCGACAATTCCTATGATTTCATCATCGCCAACCTCTTTTTTCATCCAGAGCTGCATCTCGCCCTTTTCGGAATTTACCTTTGCAAGATAGCCTTCCTGTTTATGAAACGTATTTTCAATCCGGATAGCACAGTTCTTGCAGCTCATTCCCTCGATGGAGACAAGCTTCTTTATCGGATAATGGCTCTTGTCCGTATCCTTCGCCTTCTCCCGCTTGATGGAACCGCCACTGCCACAACAGCCATCCGAAAGCTTTTTGCGATAGCTTAACACTGCACCGATACAAATGACAACCAAAATTGCGCATATAATGATAGTTGATAAATTTTCCATAAAAAATTCCCGCCTTTACCCGCATTTTAGAAGTTAGTCACGCCTAATCTTCTATCTGAGTATAATGCAAATAAAAGCGGAAATCAAGAGACAAATCGGTCAATTTTTCCTATTTTTCCACCTGAAAACAGTACTTTGTGACAGACTGATATTTCTCACCCGGTTTTAAAATCGGTGCCTTGAAATTCTTCTCGTTAATGGCATTCGGGAAATACTGGGTTTCCAAGCAGAAGCCATGACGGTCATTGTAAATGGCGCCGTCCTTTCCTGTCTGCTCTCCGATAAAGTTTCCGGCATAAAATTGAAGTCCCACACAGTCTGTGTAGACATCCATGCAGATTCCGCTCTTTGCTGCTTTCGCGCGCGCTGCAAGCTGTAAGCTGCCGTCTGCCTTGTCTAACACGAAGTTATGGTCATAACCGCCTACAAATTTTAACTGGTCAAAATCTGCATTGATTTCTGCACCAATCGGCTTCATTTTGCGGAAATCCATCGGTGTTCCTGCCACTTTTACCACATCTCCGGTCGGAATCGACTTGGAGTCGGAAACCGGTGTATAGTAGGAAGCTAAAATTTCAAGCTGCTGATTCTCCATTTTACCGGAATCATGTCCGTCCAGATTGAAATAAGTATGATTTGTAAAGTTTGCAACCGTTGTCTTGTCGGTCACTGCCTCATAGGAAATCACAAGCTCATTTTCGTCTGTGAGACGGTAAGTCACCTTCGCCGTCATATTTCCCGGCAAATCCTGTTCCATATCAGGGCTTAAGTAGGAAAATGTGATAATGCTCTCTCCTACTTCCTCAACGGTCCAGATTTTCTTGCCGAACCCATTTTTTCCGCAGTGAAGGTTGTTCTCTCCGTTATCGTTTTTCTCCATCTGGTACTCTTTGCCGTCAAGCGTTACCTTTGCCTGTGCAATCCGGTTGCAGTTACGTCCGACCACAGTACCAAAATAGCAGTTATATTTCTGATAATCGGCTGCGGAATCATAGCCTAACACCACATCGTACTTCTTTTCACCCACCGGAACCTTGACGGAAACAATCGTTGCACCGTAATCAATCACGGAAACTTCCATCCCGTTCTTGTTGACCAGCGTATATTTTGTAACCTGCTGTCCTTCCTTTGTCTTACCAAAATCTGTTTTGTGCATATTTTTCACCTCTCCTGTCCGCAGACACCTAGTTCTGTCCGTAGTAAGCATTTGCGCCATGCTTGCGGTAAAAATGCTTCTCCTTGATGCAGTCCGGTGCCGGTTTTACCTTCGGATTGATTAATTCTGTATTGCGTGCCATCTTGGCAACTTCCTCAAGAACAACCGCATTGTGCACTGCCTCTGCCGCATCTTTTCCCCAGGTAAATGGTCCATGATTGCTGCAAAGCACTGCCGGTGTATACATCGGCTTGATTCCTCTTGTCTCAAAAGTCTCGATAATCACAAGTCCTGTATTCTTCTCATATGCCTCGTCAATCTCTTCGGGTGTGAGATTTCTTGCACACGGAATCGGTCCGAAGAAATAATCTGCGTGTGTTGTTCCATAAAGCGGAATATCGCGTCCTGCCTGTGCCCATGCCACAGCCTCCGGGGAATGGGTGTGCACGATTCCGCCGATTTCCTCGTATTTCTTGTAAAGCTCGATATGGGTTGCAGTATCGGAAGACGGTTTGTATCTGCCTTCGATTTTATTTCCGTTTAAATCCATTACCACCATGTCGTCCGGTGTGAGTGCATCATAATCCACTCCGCTTGGCTTGATAACGAAATAGCCGCTCTCACGGTCAATACCGCTGACATTTCCCCAGGTATAGGTAATGAGTCCACGGCGCGGAAGCTCCATATTCGCTTCATACACCTGTTTTTTTAATGCCTCTAACATTCTCCTGTTTCCTCCCAACTTAAAATAGGACAGTCCGTCTCCATCCGAAAAAGACTGTCCCATCTCAAAAAAATTTATTTCATTTCTTTTTTGATGCGGTTTGCAATTCCCTCTGCATCCAGTTCATACTTGTGGAGCAGCTCTTTTGCAGGACCAGACTCACCAAATACATCGTTCACACCGATTCTTGTCACCTTAGTCGGACATTTCTCAGAAAGTGTTTCACAAACGGCTGCACCGAGACCACCGATGATGGAGTGCTCTTCTACTGTGAAGATTCTTCCTGTCTTCTTTGCTGCTGCAACGACAAGCTCCTCGTCTAACGGTTTGATGGTATGAATATTAATAACCTGTGCATCGATTCCTGCCTCTTCAAGAAGCTTTGCAGCCTCTAAGGATTCTGATACGCAAAGTCCGGTTGCAATGATGGTACAATCCTTTCCATCACGTAGCTCCACACCTTTTCCAATTTCAAATTTGTAGTTGTCCGTATCGTTGATGACCGGAACGGCAAGTCTGCCGAAACGCAGATAAACCGGACCTACATATTCATAAGCAGCTTTTACCGCAGCTCTTGCTTCCACATCATCGGATGGGTTGATGACTACCATTCCCGGGATGGCACGCATCAGGGCAATATCTTCATTACACTGATGGCTGGCACCGTCTTCTCCGACGGAGATTCCGGCATGTGTTGCACCAATTTTTACATTCAGATGCGGATATCCGATGGAATTACGCACCTGCTCATAAGAACGTCCTGCTGCAAACATTGCAAATGTGCTGACAAACGGAACAAATCCACAGGTGGAAAGTCCTGCTGCCACACCCGTCATATTTGCCTCTGCAATTCCACAGTCAATGTGGCGCTCCGGGAAAGCCTTGCGGAACATTCCGGTTTTGGTGGCTGCTGCAAGGTCTGCATCCAGTACCAAAAGATTCTCGTGTTCTTTTCCAAGCTCGACTAAAGCGTTGCCGTAGCTCTCTCTTGTTGCAATTTTTACTTCTGACACAGCGCTTCACCCACCTTTCTCAAATCTTCCATTGCGATTGCATACTCTTCATCGTTTGGAGCCTTTCCATGCCAGTCTACACTATTTTCCATGAAAGAGACATCTTTTCCCTTGAGAGTGTGCGCAATGATTGCGGTAGGCATGCCCTTGGTTGCCTTTGCCTCGTCAAATGCTGCTTTAATCTGGTCGAAATCATTTCCGTCAATATTAATTACATGGAAATTGAAACTCTCAAACTTTTTGTCAATCGGGTATGGGGAACATACCTGATCAATCGGTCCGTCAATCTGTAAATTGTTGTTGTCCACGATAACGCAGAGATTATCAAGCTTGCGGAATCCGGCAAACATTGCTGCCTCCCAGATTTGTCCCTCTTCAATCTCTCCATCGCCGCAGAGTGCATAGACACGGTAATCCTTCTTGTTAAGCTTGCCTGCCAATGCCATACCTGCCGCTGCGGATAATCCCTGTCCTAAGGAACCGGAAGACATATCTACACCCGGAATGTGTTTCATATCCGGATGTCCCTGTAAATAGGAACCGGTGTGACGCAGGGTCAGCAGATCCTCTACCGGAAAATAGCCGCGATTTGCAAGCGCTGCATATAATCCTGGCGCTGTGTGTCCCTTTGAAAGGACAAAACGGTCTCTGTCCGGGTCTTTCGGATTCTTCGGATCGATATTCATCTCTTCAAAGTACAAATATGTAAAAATATCTGCTGCTGAAAGGGAGCCGCCCGGATGTCCAGCTTTGGCGCTGTGGACTGCGGACACGATACCCTTACGAACTTCGACAGCCATCTTCTGAAGTTCTAATTTGTTCATGCGTTCCAAACCTCCATATTCTGTTTTCGTTTTGCACATTACTAACTATACCATTTTTTGTACACTTTGCAAAGGGCTATTTACCCGTCTGTTTTATTCTCCAAATACCGCTTTGTAGTCCTGCTGGAACTTCTCGATTCCAGCATCGGTCAATGGATGTTTGGTCATCTGCTCGATTACTTTGTATGGTACGGTTGCAATATGTGCACCGGCTAATGCACAGTCGGTTACATGAATCGGATTACGGATGGATGCTGCAATAATTTCAGTCTCAAGACCGTAGTTGTCAAAAATCTGTACAATGTCCTGAATCAGGTCAATGCCTGCGGTACTGATATCATCGAGTCTTCCTAAGAACGGAGAAACATAGGTTGCTCCTGCTCTTGCTGCAAGAAGCGCCTGGTTTGCGGTAAAGATTAAGGTTACGTTTGTCTTGATTCCCTCAGAAGACAGTACCTTTACCGCCTTTAAGCCTTCTACGGTCATTGGAATCTTTACCACCATGTTCGGATGAATGGCTGCAATCTCGCGTCCCTCTTTAATCATACCTTCTGCATCGACAGTTGTCGCTTTTACTTCCCCACTGATTGGTCCGTCAACGATTGTGGTAATCTCTTTGATAACCTCGTTGAAATCTCTTCCCTCTTTTGCAATCAGGGACGGATTTGTGGTAACCCCGCAGATAACTCCCATATCATTTGCTTTACGAATGTCCTCAACATTTGCTGTGTCAATAAAAAATTTCATTGCCCTCTTCTCCTTTTCTTTAAAAAAAATATGTGCCTGCATCTTATTTTGTGGGGTGCGTGCCCGTGCACGCCCCTTTACTGATATCATATCTCACAAGCCCCGAAATTTCAATGTTTTCTTTGTAAAAATTTCCCCTGTTTATCTGTAAAACATTTCTCCGAGCATGAGGTCTCTCTTGAAGTCACGAATCTTTGTATCCTTGTCAATGTAAACTGCCTCAATTCCCATAATAGAAGCCCAGTCACCCATCTGCTCAGCGGTCAGATCATAGGTAAATGCGGTGTGGTGTGCACCTCCTGCGAGAATCCATGCCTCTGCACCGGTGTATAAATCAGGCTGCGGTGTCCAGAAGTTAGTTGCAACCGGAAGCTTCGGCATCGGTTTTTCCACCTTCTTGCAGTCCACATCGTTGATGATTAAGCGGAATCGGTTTCCAAGGTCGATTAAGGATGTTGCAATTCCCTTTCCTTCTTTGGAAGTAAATACCAGTCTTGCCGGGTCCTCTCTGTCACCCATGCTAAGCGGCTGGCACTTGATGCTGATTGGACCGTCTGCGATAGAAGGACAAATCTCAAGCATATGTGCCTCTAAGATTCCCTCTTTGCCTTTTACCAGGTTGTAAGTATAGTCCTCTAACATGGAGGTTCCCTTCGGATTCTTTACACCCTGTGTCATAATTTTCATCAGACGTACCATAGCGGCAACCTTCCAGTCTCCTTCTGCGCCGAATCCATAACCTTTTTCCATAAGTCTCTGGATGGCAAGTCCCGGAAGCTGCTTTAATGCGCCAAGGTCTCCAAAATGGGTAACGATTGCCTGATAATTCTTTTCCTCCAAGAAGCGCTCGAATCCGAGCTCAATCTGTGCCTGTACGGCAACGTGGCGTCTGAACTCTGCCGGGTCACGTCCCTCTAACAGGATATCGTATTTCTCGTAATATTCATCCACAAGTGCATTGGTGTCGGACTCGGACACGGCTGCAACTGCCTCTGCAATCTCATTTACCGGATAGGTATCTACTTCCCAGCCAAATTTTAACTGTGCTTCCACCTTATCGCCCTCGGTAACTGCCACGTTTCTCATGTTATCGGCAACACGCATCACGCGGATATGACTGCTCTCAATCACGCCGACCGCGGTGCGCATCCATTCGCCGACGCGTTTCTGGACATTCTCGTCTGCCCAGTGTCCGACAACAACCTTGCGCTCGATTCCCATACGGGTTACCATATGTCCCCATTCTCTGTCGCCGTGTGCGGACTGGTTTTCGTTCATGAAGTCCATGTCAATCGTATCGTAAGGGATTTCTTCATTAAACTGTGTATGTAAGTGCATCAATGGTTTTCTTAATTCTTTTAATCCGAGAATCCATGATTTTGCCGGAGAAAAGGTATGGCACCACACAATCACACCTGCACACTCGTCATCCACATTTGCCTCGTTAAAGGTCTTGCGAATCAGTTCGTTGGTAATCAGAGTCGGTTTCCATACCACTTCATAAGGAAGCAGTCCTGACTCATTTAATTTTGCTACGATAATTTTGGAATGTTCTGCTACATTTCTTAAACATTCCTCTCCATAGAGGTCCTGTGAACCCGTACAAAACCAGAATTTATAATTTTTAGCTGCTAACATATCCTTCTCCTCCATCTAATCCTTTTATAATGGCAGTGCCTCTACGGCTGCCTTCTCTGCTGCGAGCGCTTTTTTGTATTCCGCGATATAGGCGTCAAACCCTGCAACGTCTGCCGCATCCGGCTTCATCACGCTGCCGCTCTCCCCAGCAAATACTTTTTTCTGCAAATACTGCTCTAAGGATTCTCCGGCTTCCCCCTGCACCATATAGGCTGCTAAAAGTGCCATTCCCCAAGGGCCGCCTTCTCCGGCTGTCTCCATCACTGCAACCGGTGCGTCCATTGCGGCTGCCAGAATGCTCTGTCCGACACCCTTTGTCTTAAACAGTCCGCCGTGTCCGTAAATCTGGTCAACCTTTACTTTTTCTTCCTTAAACAGAATATCGCATCCGATTTTCAAGGTAGAAAGAGACGCATACAAATGGGTGCGCATAAAGTTTGCCAGTGAAAAATGTGCATCCGGCTTGCGCACGAATAACGGACGTCCCTCGTTTAAGCCAATAACCGGCTCTCCGGAAAAGGTGTTAAACGCCACCAGTCCGCCGCAGTCCTTATCGCCTTTTAATGCTTCTCTGTAAAGTGTACCGAACAGCTCGTTCATATCGACCTTCATGCCAAATGTCTCTGCAAATTCTTTGAACAGATTAACCCAGGCATTTAAGTCGGAGGTACAGTTGTTGCAGTGTACCATTGCCACCGCATCACCGGATGGTGTTGTAACCATATCCAGTTCCTCGTGAAGTGCCTTTAAGTCCTCCTCAAGAACAACCATTGCAAATACGGAGGTTCCGGCGGACACGTTTCCGGTGCGCACTGCAACAGAGTTGGTTGCTGCCATTCCGGTTCCGGCGTCTCCCTCCGGCGGACACATCGGAATGCCTGCCTGTAAATTTCCGGACACATCGAGAAGCTTTGCGCCCTCCTCAGTCAGAGTTCCTGCTGCATCACCTGCCACTAAAACCTTCGGGAAAATTTCCTCAAGTGTAAAATCAAAGCCTTTTTCTTTTAATTTCTCATCAAACTGCGCTGCCATCTTTGCATTGTAGTTTCTGGTCTTAGAGTCAATCGGGAACATTCCGGATGCCTCACCGACTCCCAAAACTTTCTCTCCGGACAGCTTCCAGTGAATGTAGCCGGCAAGTGTTGTCTGGAATGCAATGTTCTTTACGTGTTCTTCCCCGTTTAAGATTGCCTGATACAGATGGGCAATGCTCCAGCGCTGTGGAATGTTGAACTGAAACAGCTCTGTCAGTTCTGCTGCCGCCTCGCCTGTAATCGTATTTCTCCAGGTGCGGAACGGAACTAAAAGCTCTCCCTTTTCGTCAAATGCCATATAGCCGTGCATCATTGCAGAAAATCCCATCGCCGCAAGGCTTGTAATTGTCGTATCATATTTTTCCTTTACATCTTTTAACAGATCACTGTAGCAGTGCTGCAATCCGCCCCAGATCATATCCAGACTGTAGGTCCAGATTCCGTCCACCAGCTGGTTCTCCCATTCATGGCTTCCGCTGGCAATCGGATGATGTTTTTCATCCACCAGTACTGCTTTAATTCTTGTAGAGCCAAATTCGATTCCTAAAACCGCTTTTCCGCTCTCAATCAACTGTTTTGCGTCGCTCATGTAAAACCCCTTTCCAAATCGGTTCCCGATTCCTGTTTCTATCTCAAGCATACAACTTGTATGCTTGGTAGAACAAGTTGTTTTTTTTGTTAAATTTTATTATATTTTCTAAAGTATTTTATATTTTGTTAAACATTATATTTAAAAAGGGGCTGCCGCCTGGCAAAAATTTGCCAATGCGACAGCCCCGCTCTCTTTTTCTTTTTTCTTTTAATCTGAAAGGTTTCTTTACACGGAAGATGCAAACACTGCCCTCATATCCTCCGGCATTAGTGCATGAAACTCCATCCATTTTCCCGTGATGGGATGCGCAAAGGAAAGCGATGCGGCGTGAAGCGCCTGTCTTTGTATCCGCTCCATGTCGGGATTATAGAGGCTGTCCCCAATTAACGGATAGCCGAGATATTTCATATGGACACGAATCTGGTGCGTTCTTCCGGTCTCTAATTCCAACGCAACAAGATTATAGCCGTTCTTTTCCTCTACCACACGGTAATGTGTGACAGCCGCTTCCCCGCGTGTAAAATCCACCACGCGCTCGGGCTGATACTCCTCTTTCCGCATAATCGGAGCTGTAATCGTGCCGGATGGCGGCGTCACGCTTCCCCTTACGATTGCAAGATACCCTTTTTTCATGGACGTATTCTTTCCGGCAGATTTCTCCGCTAACATCGTTCCAAGAATTGCAGCACTGACCGAGTGTTTTGCTACAATTGTAAGACCGGATGTATCACGGTCAAGCCGGTTGATGCAACGATAGACAAACGGTTTCTGCTGCTGCAAAAAATAATACATGAGTGCATTTCCAAGAGAGTTATCCACGTTGTTGCGCGACGGATGCACCGGCATCCCCGCAGGCTTGTTGACAACGAGAAAATCTTCATCCTCATACACAATGTCAAGCGGAAGCTCTACCGGAAGAATCTGCGTGGAGCAGTCCGTTTCCCGAAGCTGTACGGTCAGCCTCTCGCCCGGTCTTACGACCTGCTTTTGCAGTGCCGGTATGCCGTCTACCAAAATTCCCTGCTTATCTTTCCTTAAATCCACAAGATTCTGGTCTGAATATCCTTTTTTCTGCAAAAAACGAAATACCGTCTGCTCCTTTGTAACCTCATAGACAATGGTGCGGTTCATTTTTACCAGCCCATAATCCGTCTGATTTCAGCGGTCACAAGTTCTGCCGTCTTTCTCTGGGTCAGCTCGCTCGGATGAAAGTCTGCTCCTCTTCCGTCTTCCTCCGGCTGTAACGGCAGATGCAGATAAGAAATGCGCTCTCCATCCTTTTTCTGCTGCTCTTTTACCGCCTGCTCGACCATCGGACAAAGTTTCTGCTCCATCGTTCCAAGCACACAGAGAATATGTGCTGTCTTATTATGCTCTGCCACATAATTTAAGAATTTGCTGTATTCTTTCTTGAAATACTCCTGTCTGTCCTTAATATCCTTGCAGTAGCTGGTGTCATTGGTTCCAAGATTGATGACGATAAGTTCCGGCACATAACGGTTAAAATCCCATTTTTCCCACTTGTCCCTCTCCTCACCGTAGAGAAGCTTCGAAGTTGACGCATCCGTATACTGATATAACATCGGCATCAGCCAGTCTGTAAGCGGTTCTGTGGCATCTTCCGGCACCCAGTTTGAAATAATTCCGATTCCACTCCAGGAAACAAGATTTACCTCGACATTTAATTTTCCAGCCGTAAGAAGAGAATAGGATTTTGCCGGATTCTCCGTTGCCGTATGAAACACCTCTTCCCCACTCTTTGCTTCCACACCGTAACCGCAGGTGATGGAGTCGCCGATGATTTCAATTCTGTGTTCCAAAGCCTTAGGCGGTGTCAAAAGCCTGTCCGTGTCAATTCTTAACTTCCGCACACCGCATTTTCCAAAGGCAGCCTCCGAATACTTGACAAGACGGACGGTCACCGTCTCCTCCTTCTCACTCTCAAAAAGTACATAAGTATCTTCTCTCTTCTCCAGAAGAAACCGTTTTCTCGGCGTCGTCTCATTGTTGATATAAACTGCCGCCCAGCCCTTCAAATGTTCCTCCCAGTCCGGTGAATCACTGTAGATATCCGCCTCGGCGCGCTTTCCGGTAAATGTAAAGCTGATGCTGCTGCCAGAATACGACAGATATCGTACATCATCTATCCAAAGCGTTCTTCCCGTAATTTTTACTTTCCCCTCTTCTGCTAAAAATTCCATAACATTCTCCATTTCTTTTCCGATTCTGTTATTTTTTCTTTGCCTTTTTATATCCGTTGATATCAAAACGCTGTTCGTATTCCTCGTAAAGCTTTGTATATTCCTCGTTGTTTAACTCACGGATGCTCTTTAAATACTTGTGCGTATCGAAATCCGAAGACTCTGTCTCTATCATTGCAACTGCGATGTTCGAGCAGTGCGCACCGATTCGCTCATAATCCGTCAAAAGGTTATTAAACGCAAAACCCTGCTTCATCTCACACTTGCCGACTCTTAATCTTGTAATATGTCTTGTCTTTAACTCATTGCAGAGAATCGTAATCAGCTCACGCAACGGTTCTACTTTTGCCGCGGTCTCAAGGTCATCCTCACAAAATGCCTTTACCGTAAGGTCGAGCACCTCTTTTACCGCCGCACCGAGTACCCCAAGCTCATAATTTGCCTCATCAGAAAAATTAATTTTTTTCTCATGAAGCTCATTTGCCGCTTTGGAAATATTCACGGCATGGTCACCTAAACGCTCAAAGTCACTGATCGTGTGCAGAAAAATGGAAACCTGCTTGGTCTGCGTGACATTCATATCACGTCCTCTTAACTGCATCAGATAGGTTCCAAGCTTGTCCTCGTATTTATCAATGAGATTTTCCTTCTCCTGTACCTTCTGGTAACGCTCCTCCGCATAATTATCGAGAAGTCCCATCGCTCTTAAAATATTTTTTCTCGCCTTTTTTGCCATGCCGTTGATGGCGGTGTGACTCTGTCCGATGGCGATTGCCGGATATGCGATAAAACGCTCCTCAAGCAGGTCAAAGTCTGCCTGTTCCTCGCGGTCTTCCTCGGTATCTTTTACCAGACAAAATACCAGCTTCTCAATCCACTTAATAAATGGGAATAAAATCATGACCGTTGCCACACGGAACACCGTATTTAAAATTGCAATTGAGAACGGACTCATCACCATGTCAAGGAAATCAAATTTTACAAATGCGTTGACCGTATAGAACGTAATCGACCAGAATACCATTCCAAAAAGGTCATTCAAAAGATAAACCAGTGCAGTTCTCTTTCCGTTCTTATTCGTGCCGATGGAAGAAAGCAGCACCGGACATGCAGCACCGACACCGATTCCCATCGTAATCGGAAATGCAGTAGCAAAGCTGACCGCTCCCGTTGCAGATAACGCCTGCAAAATTCCGACAGATGCAGATGCACTCTGCAGCACTGCAGTAAACAGGATTCCGACAAGAATTCCCATAAACGGATTGGAAAACATTGTCAGCATATTTACGAAATGCTCATTTTCCTTCAATGGGGAAACCGCACCACTCATGGTCTGCATTCCCATCATCAGGATAGAGAACCCTAACATAATGTCACCCACATTTTTATATGTAGATTTCTTGGAAACCATCTTAAAAAGAATACCGACAATAGACACCACGGCTGAAATTGTTGCTGTGGATAAAAGCTGTGCGACTCCACTTGAGCCGTCAATATAAGATAATGAAAGAATCCAGCCTGTAATACTGGTTCCAATGTTTGCACCCATGATAATTCCGATTGCCTGCGCAACTTTCATCATTCCGGAATTCACGAATCCGACCACCATAACTGTAGTAGCTGAGGAAGACTGAATAATCGCTGTCACGACCGCTCCTAAAAGAACTCCCTTTAACGGAGTGCTCGTCAATCTGTATAAAATCAGTTCCAGTTTTTCTCCAGCAGCCTTTTTCAGTCCGTCTCCCATCAGAGACATTCCGAACAGAAACAGTGCCACCCCGCTTAAAAGCGCAAGAATCATCGTAATACCCATACGTGTTTTTCCTCTTCTTTCGACATTTTTACACAACCTTTTTTATTATATACACTTTACACAGTTTTTACAATTCACAGTTTTTCTATTTTCTCTCCTTCCATTCAAAATCATTTCTGCCATTGTGCACAAAAAGAACGGGGGCTACCGCTCCCCCGTTCTCCTGCTAAGCAGATATAAAAATGCAAAGCCTGCCACAAGCGCCGCAATTCCAGCAAACGGATGCTGTAATTTTCCGGTCGGGATAAGCGTTTCAAGAGACCCCATCACAAACCCTAAAATCGCCAGATAGACAAGCTCAGTTTTCGTTTCCAGAAGCTTTGCCATCGCTCCCGCCGTAAGAATGGTTCCAAGAATTCCTCCCACCGCAAATGGCAGCAGCTCTAAGATTTTAAGTTGATAAACCTGTTCTAACACCTGCTCGTAGATTCCAAGTATATAGAGCATATGTGTGGCACTGATTCCCGGCAGAATAAGCGCCACTGCAATCAAAAAGCCGCCCGCCGCCTGAAGAAGGATTTCAGAAAACCCGTTTCCACCCGCAAACAGCCCCTGTGGAAGTCTCGCAAGCAGCAAAACTACAAGCGCGCCACAGGAAATCGCAAGAATTTCGCGAAAGCGAAGCTTTTTCACCTGTGACTTCTCCACTAACAATGGAACACCGCCAAGGACAACACCGCAGAAAAAGAAGCGCACCACCTCCGCGCTCTCTCCGTTTTGTAACAGATATGTGATAAACCGTGCAAAAAACAAAAATCCTGCTGCCCCTGCAAGCACAAACTGTAACAGAAACAGGGCATATTTTCCCGGATGCTTCAAAAATCCGTTGACCGCTTCAATTAACTCCTCATAAATTCCGATGACGACTGCCATCGTTCCGCCGGACACTCCCGGTACAGTCATTGTCGAACCGACCCAAAGGCCTTTTAACATTGTCTTTACCGCTTTCAATCCCATCCTCCTATAAATTCTTCATAATAACTGTTGTAACCACATCTGCCGTGTGTTCACAGGTATCCATACAGTTTTCAATCGTCTGATAGATATTACTCCAGACCAGAATCGCACGCAAATCATTTTCCTGATGAAGCCTGTGCATCGTCTCCACATACTGCATATCCCCCTGCTCCTCAAGCTCATTCACCCGGATAATCCGGTTTTCAAGCAGCTTGGAATGTTTGAAATTTTTCAGCTCACCAAGCACCTCACCAAGTGCACCGATGCAGGCAACCAGAAGCTCTACCATCGGAAGCGTGTCTGTGCGGATAAATTCCACATTGCACATATAAATCTGAACCAGGATTTCTTCTACTGCATCTGTAATATCATCCAGATAGCCGGACAATGCCACCAGATCCTCCCGCTCGATGGGTGTGATAAATGCCTGGCTTAACGCCGCCATCATCTTATGCTTCTTCGCATCCCCCTTCTGCTCAAGCTCATGCATCACATCCAGCTTTTCCTTAAGGCCCTCCCTGTCATAGCAGGCAATCGTCTCCCGCAGAAACAGTGCCGCCTGATAGGAAATCTCCACACAGGCACTCAAATTTTTGTAGTAAAATTCGTCTTTTTTCTTTTTCATCCTGTTCTCCTTTTATAATATCCAAAGCAGTAATTTTGCCATCGCATATCCAATCAGTCCACAACCCGGAAAAGTTAAAACCCAGGTCAAAACCATATCTTTCACAACCTTATAGTTGATGGCAGATAACCGTTTCACCGCTCCGACGCCCATAATCGCAGTTGTCTTCATATGCGTCGTGCTCACGGGAATCCCGGAGACCGTTGACCATAAGAGACACACTGCCGCCGCGATGTCCGCCGAAAATCCCTGGTATTTTTCGAGATGAACCATGTCCATCCCCACTGATTTGATGATTTTTCTGCCGCCGATGGAAGTCCCAACCGCCATCACAATAGAACAGAGTACCATCATCCAGACCGGAATCCTGCCATCTGCCGTATCTCCCTGTCCATTGACAAGAAACAATCCCAGTAACAGCACCCCCATGAATTTCTGCCCGTCCTGTGCGCCATGCATAAATGCCATTGCTGCACCGCCCGCAATCTGTCCGCCCGAGAAAAAGGCATTTGTCTTTCTCCTGTCTATGTTCCTGCACAAAAACGTGATTGCCTTGCAGACCACGTATCCCGCCGCAAATCCAAGCACGGTAGAGAGCACAAGTCCGTAGAGCACCTTTACCCATTCGTGCAGATTAATGCCCGCGATTCCGCCCTGTAAGGCGATTGCCGCACCGGAAAGTCCTGCGATAAGTGCATGGCTTTCACTTGTCGGAATCCCGAAATACCAGGCGCCCACCGCCCAGATAACAATCGCCGCCATTGCCGCACAGAGGGCAATCGATGCCTTTTCGTTGTCACCGCCGAAATTCACCATATTTCTGATGGTCATCGCTACACTGCTGTTCACAAGTGACATCACAAGCACACCAAAGAAATTAAAGACTGCCGCCATTAAAATTGCCGCACGAACCTCCATGCAGCGTGTCGATACACAGGTTGCGATTGCATTTGGTGCATCTGTCCATCCATTGACAAAAATGACGCCGATAGTCAAAAGCACCGACACCAGCAATACCGGATGTATTGCAACCTGTTTTGCAAAATAAAAAAATGATATGGAATCCAAAAGCCAGAATTACCTCCTTTTTTTCAAAATACGGTTTCATTCTATCTTTTGGTTTTCCATATCATTGTCGAATTATGTTGATAACTTCTAACTGGTCAATCCTTTACCAAATGGAAACTTCCGATGTTTTCCGCAAGTAAATCTGCGGTCTTTCGCAGATTCTCTGCGGACTGCTCCACGCTCTCAAAGCTGTCTGCCACCTCTGTGATAACGCCGCTCGTCTGCGTAGTATCTGTCACATTTGCCTCTGCAATATCCGAAAGTGTCGAGATAATACCCACAATCTCATTGCGTGCCGTCTCAAGTTCTTTCGTCTTTGACTCGATACTCTTGATTCCCTCAATGGAGGACTTGATTTCGTCCATAACCTCGCCCACCGTCTGCTCGGTGCTTGTAATATGCTCTCCCTGGCGCTCAATGATTTCCTGCACATGTGCCATTGTATCAACTACAAGTTCCGAATTCTTCATCAGGGTATTGACAATATCATCAATGCTTCCACTGGTGGTATTGGACTGCTCTGCAAGGTTCTGTATCTGTTGGGCAACGACTGCAAATCCTCTTCCGGCATCCCCGGCTCTGGCAGCCTCAATGCTTGCATTTAATGCAAGCAGGTTGGTTTCATCTGCAATCTCTGAAATGAGCGCTGACGCATCTTTAATCTGTTTGGCGGATTCATTTGTCTGCTTTGTCTGATCCGCAATCATTGCAACGGCTTTCTTTACTTCTACACTGATGTTTTTCAATTCTTCAATCGTATCAGATGCACGGTCACTAGAAGTTCTCATGGTATCCGCACGGTCATTGAGTTGGTCTGCTTCCTGCCTCGTCTCAATAATCAGATTTCCCATATGATTGACGTTATCTGATGCATCTCTGGCATCCTTTGCCTGCGAATTTGCCCCGGTTGTAATATTTCCAACTGCCGTCTTTACATTATTGATATTCTGGTAAGTCTCATGGGATGTATGCTCTAAGAGATCTGATGCCGTAATCAACATACTGGTACTCTCGCTGATACCACCAATAATCTTCTTTAACTCCTTCTGGAGATTGCGGATGGCGCGTGTCAGATCCCCTACCTCATCCTCACGCTTCATCAGGCTCTTGTCAAATTTGAGTTCCAGATTTCCGGCAGATACCTGCTGGACGTTTTCAATACTCTTTTTGAGCGCCTTACTCATGGAGTTTGCAATCAGACTCACCACCACTGCACAGAATACCATAACGATAATAACAATCGCGATGATAGAGTAGATGATGCGCATAACACCCGCTAAGGTTTCTTCCTTATTGATTCCTGCGAACACCATTCCAATTGGTGCACTTGTATCCCCTTTCTGGTAAACAGGCACATAATAGCCATAAAAAATCGTTCCGTCAATGGAAATATTGTCACTGAAAAATTCTTCGCCGCCTTTGAGTACTTTCGATACCACTGTATCTCCCGCAGAGCTTCCCAAAATACGGTCTCCGTTGGCATCAACCGCAGAGGTCATGATGCGTTTCTCTCCATAAAAGAACGTTACGTCCATTCCTGCTTCCGCCTTAATCGTGTCCACCAGGTTTTCCGACTGGGAAATATTATAGCTTCCTTTCCAGATATCACCGTTCGTGGCTTCCATGTACGAGCCGGAGTTCTGGTCATATGCCGCAAGTGTTGCAACAGCGGTTCCTTTCAGCGAACTTTCCACCTGTTCAATAATCGAATTTTTTACAAACGTGTTTGCAATGACAAATACTGTGATTCCAAGAAGGCAAACCGGAACCAGTGCACACAGCAAAATCTTTTTTCTAATGGTTAATTTCACGGCTTCTCCTCCTATTCCACGATGACAACGTTCTTATAATACCAGTTAATACCTCCCGTAATTGTGGCGTCATCCAATGTACCGCCCTCCGTTCCGATGATATCTCCGGTATTTGTTTCTATTGCACCGTCAAACACGTTACAGTCGCCGCTTAAAATTGCCGCGGTTGCCTCATCCACCTTCTCCTGCGTTCCCTCTGCCGCAAAAGATGCCAGTCCCGTAATTGCAACAAGCCCTTCCTGCATACCGCCATAATAATTTTCTCCGGTCCAGGTTCCGTCGATAATACTCTTTACCGCAGAGGTATAATAAGCACTCCAGTTCCAGATAACACTGCAAAGCGTCGCATCCGGCGTCTCCTTACTCATATCAGAGTTGTAACCGATTCCGTATACTCCATATTCCTCTGCCAGTGTCTGCGGATAAGCCGTATCACAATGCTGGCTCATCACGTCACAGCCCATATCGAGAAGTTTGCGGGAAGCCGCTTCCTCCTTCTCCGGGTCATACCAGCTATTTGTCACTACCACATAAATCTCGGCATCCGGATTGACCTCTGCCGCACCAATGGCAAATGCGTCAATTCCTCCGGTAACCTCGGAGTTTGAGGCATCCTGCGCTGCCACATAGCCAATCTTATTTGTTGTGGTGTTCATTCCTGCAACAATTCCACTGACGTAGCGTGCCTGATAGATTCGTCCGAAGTAATTATTGAAATTCTTTCCGTTGGAAAGATAGCCTGTTCCATGGGAAAAATAAACATCCGGATATTCTTCTGCCATCTCGGCGGTCGTCTCCATGTAGCCCCAGCTCGTCGTAAAAATAACATTACATCCATCAGAGATACACTCTTCAATTGCTGCTCTTGTGGCGTCTGCGTCTCCATCATCCACAATTTTCCGCTCTACCTGATCGTCTGAAAGTCCCAGATTATCCTGCATTCCGATAATTCCAAGATCATGCGTATAAGAATAACCGCTTCCCTCCGCCGGGTCGCTGATATATAAAACTCCGACTTTTATCTCATCCTTTGCAATTCCGCCTGTCCCGGCATCGTCTGTATCTGTCTCTCCCGAAGCAGATGCCGTGGAAACGGTTTTTGTTTTCTGTGTCGTGCCCGTATAGCCGTCATTTGTCGCATAGTCATCCGGTTCTCCATCGGAAGTGCCACAGCCCATCGTACCTAATCCCAGTGCCAGCAGAAACCCTGCTGCCAAAATACTTCTTCTCCTCATCTTGTTTCCCCCATCCCAAATTTTCTGAAAAAGGAATATCTTAAGGATAATTTTCTCTTAAAACTGTCATTTCGTCAAGTACTTTTCACCTATTTTATCTCTTTTTTACCGACTCCCGCACCACAAGTTCCGGTTCTATTAAAATCTGTCTGCCACTCTCTTCTGCAGCCTTATCCCTTATAATGGTAAGCAGCATTTCTGCCGCCATCCGCCCCAGTTCCTCCTGCGGGTGCGTCACCGTCGTAAGTGGCACCTTTCCCGTGGACGCAAGGTAAGAATTATCGTATCCTGTAACCGAGAAATCCTCCGGCACCGATAGTCCCGCATCCTCTGCCGCCCGGATGACCTCAAGTGCAATCTGGTCATTATAGGAAACTACCGCGTCAAAATAAAACAGATTTCGTTTTTCTGCCATCTGTCGCATCTTTTCATAGGGATGTGTCTTTCGGTCCTCCGTGTAAAACCATACCACCTTATCCGGGTCGTAGGGAATCCCCGCTTCCTGCAATGCCTGCACATACCCCTTATGACGCAGCTGCCCCTGCGTATCATCTGCCTTAAACACTCCCACAATGCTTTTATGTCCGGTGTCAAGCAGATATTTGGTCACCAGATATCCCCCCCTGCAATCGTCCATCAGAATATGCGGTTTCCCCTGCATCTGCGGGTGCGCTGCCTGAATAAAAACATACGGGATTTTCCGCTCATCGAGCATCTGGTATAACTGCATATGCTTGCAGAAAATCTGACTTTTGCTCGGCTCAATAATCAGCCCGTCAATGTCTTTTAACATCATCTCTTCTAAACATTTCGCTTCCATCGTTCTGGAATTTCTGGTATTTTTTAGCAAAATGCTGTAACCGTTTTCCTGAAGTACCTGGTCAATTCCCTGGATGACCCGTGGAAAAATATAATCCGACAGGTAGGTTGTAATAACTGCGATATTGTGTGATGCCCCCACGTGATGTGCCCTGTCGCAGCAGAAGGTTCCTCTGCCGTGCTCCGCGTAAACATAGCCCTCGTCCTGCAAAATCTGCAATGCCTTTCGCACCGTCTGTCTGCTCACCTGATAAGCAGCCGCAAGCTCATTCTCCGACGGTATCTTTGCCCCTGCCTTAATGCTTCCTGAAAGAATCTGCCCCCGCAAATCCTCCATCAGATTAAAGTATTTCAGTTTTTTCTCCATAGATGCCGCAAGCCTCCTTTGCAAGCCTGTCTGCCTCTTCATTTCCCTCTACACCGGAATGTCCTTTTACCTTGACAAAATGAAGACGAATCAAATCTTTCACTTCATTCACATAATCATAGTACGCAATCGTTCCTTTCTTATTGCGTTTCCAGCTGCCCGTTGCCCACATCTCGATTCCCATATAGTCATAATAAATCGTAAGTTCCGGCAGAGAAAGCTCTATGGCGCGCCGGATTGCAGCCATGCTTCCGAGTACCTCTCCCGCCACATTCCGCATGGATGCCATCTCTGCATCCTCTCCGCAGCCCTGTAAGATTTCACGCTCGCCATCATGAACTAAAAATCCGCCATAGCCATAACGTTTCATTGCACTGTTAAAAGAGCCATCGACAAACGCATAAACTGCCGGAAGCACCTCCTGCCCGTTTTGGGACGTTCCCTCATGTACGGCTTTATCCGCCTCTTTCTCTGCCGCCCCAGCATCGCCTAAAAATGCTTTCGCCTCCTCAAACGTTTTAAAGCTTTTGTAGATTGCTCCCGGATATCCGTCCACCATTACCTTGCATTCATTCCAGCTATGATAGATTCCCGGTTTTTTCCCTTTTCTTACCGCATATACCTTTGCTGCCATCCTCTAACTCCATTCTTTATCGTTTTTTCTTCCGGCAAATCAGCCAGTAATATAAAATTCCGTACAGTTCCCTCACATAATATGCCGGGAAATACAGCCAGAACGTTTTTGCCGGCACACTGTATGTGATAAACCCGGCATCTTTTGCAAACATTGCCCCTCGGTAAGCATGAAATTCACTCGTTATCACCGCTATCTCCGGTTCCATTCCCCGCTTTCGCATAATCTCACGGGTAAATGCAAGGTTTTCCCTGGTGCTCGTAGAGCAATCCTCTTTGATTAACCGTTCCGGCGCAATTCCTTTCGCCGTCAGGTAACGGAACATACATTCCGCCTCGGAAATATCCTCCCCTTCTCCTTTTCCGCCGGAAAGAACCGCCTGTGCCATAGGATTTTGCCTTAAATATTCTGCTGCCGCATCCATCCGCTCTACAAGTATTGTACATGGCCTCGTTCCCTTAACGCTGCAGCCTAAAATCACGGCTGTCACTGTTTTTTTCGGACGGTTTCCTGCCGCTCTTATCATCACAAAGGATTCCAGAATAACAAGAAACAGGATTATTCCTGTCACTGTAAGAAACACTGACAAAATAATCCTGCCTTCCCTGTGATTCCATATATGAATGAAAAACACCTGCAACGCTTCCATCCGGATTCCGTACAAAAAAAGCATCCCAGAGGCGATAAATCCTGTCATATTCCCGATATGAAGCTTTCCACCTGCCACAATCGGCACCAGAAACCATAGAAACATCAAAATCGCCACCGCCACTGTTATCCATTGCAGATATCTCATACGCCTCTCTCCATCACCGTTATGAAAGTTCCAGCTTACACAATGTCCGCATCTTCAGTGGACATTCGTAAACATTCTCGCCGCCTTCTTTGGCAATATAGGAAAGCGGACATTTTCTGCAATCGCCCGGTGTAAAATCAGACGGCACTTCAAATTCCAGTCTCGCCGTCTTGCTTCCCTTTGCGGCATCCGCCTTTTTTATATTCGTCCAGCCCAGTGCCTGACCACAGCCGCTGCACTTATCCGTTCCGAGTGCCACCGGTCTTTTGCAGGTAGGACATGCGTAGATGATGTTTCCCATCGGGTCTGACATCTCCACTACCTCTGCCGGGAACTGTCTGATTAACATTTCTCTTAAATTATCCTGCATATCTGTACATACGCTCCTTCTCTTGTTGTATTGCAAACCTTCTTCTGATTCTTTGCCCTTTTTCATTATAACAATGAATATCCCAAAAGTAAATAAGCTATCCCAGTGCCACATCCAAAATCATCATGATTAAAAAGCCCGCCGCAAAACCGATGGTACAGATGTTAGAATGTGCTCCCACTGATGCTTCCGGAAGCAGTTCTTCCACAACTACATAAATCATTGCTCCTGCGGCAAACGCAAGCAGATAAGGCAATAACGGCGTGATAATTCCGGTCAGCAATACGGTAATAAGCGCCGCCACCGGTTCCACTGCCCCGGATGCCATACCGTAGAGGAACGCATTTTTCCTGCTGCCGCCCTCGCTTTTGAGCGGAAGGGAAATGATTGCGCCCTCCGGAAAGTTCTGAATGGCAATTCCGACCGACAGTGCCACCGCAGAGGCAAGTGTAATGCCCGCATGGTTTGACAACAGTCCGGCAAATACCACACCGACTGCCATTCCCTCCGGAATATTATGCAAGGTGACTGCCAGTACCAGCATGGTTGTTTTTTTTAGGTGGCTTGGAAGCCCTTCCGGTGCTTCCTCATTCAAATGAAGATGCGGAATGATGCGGTCCATTGCAAGCAGAAACAGAATTCCAAGCAGAAATCCTACCGCCGCCGGAACAAATGCCAGTCTTCCCATCCCCTCGGTCATCTCCATCGAGGGAATCAAAAGCGACCACACCGATGCTGCCACCATAACCCCTGACGCAAAGCCTAAAAGTGCTTTCTGCACCAGCGGATGAATCTCATTTTTCACAAAGAACACACACGCCGCTCCGAGCGTTGTTCCAAGAAACGGAATCAAAAGTCCGGCTGCAAGTTCCATACATTTTCCCCCTATCTGTGCTTACTTTCTGTGTGCTGCCATAAATGCTTCGATTTCTTCCGGTCTGCGGATAATTGCTTCAGAAAGTACCTCACATCCGTTTTCTTTAATCAGCAGGTCATCCTCGATACGGATTCCGATGCCCCACTCATCAATATAAAGTCCCGGTTCGTCTGAAATCACGGCACCCGGACGCAGTTTGCTGTTTGACGCGACAGTCACGTCATGCACATCAATCCCAAGATGGTGGGATACCCCATGCATATAATATTTGCCAATCTCGCTCTCCTCTTTGATGAGTCCCAAACGGATGCAGCCCTCCGCGAGAACTTTCTTACACACTTCGTTTAATTCACGCAGCGTCATTCCAGCCTTTGCTGTCTCTGCAATCTTACGGTTTGCAGCAAGCACGATTTCATAAACCTCACGCTGTCTGTCGGTGTAAGTTCCGTTGACCGGGTAGGTTCTTGTGATATCTGCGCAGTAGCCCTGGTATTTTGCACCGAGGTCTAACAACAACAGGGTTCCATCCTCGCAGGTATCCTGATTGGTCTCATAGTGAAGCATCGTTCCGTTCATTCCACTTCCGGCAATCGTCGGAAATGCCATTCCGTCTGCGCCCTGATATTTCACGGTGTACTCAAAATCTGCCTGTGCCTGATACTCCTTCATTCCCGGCTTTAAATTGCTCATCACATTCTGCAATGCCTGGTCTGTGATGGAAATTGCCTTACGCATCAATGCGACTTCATCCTCATCCTTTTGCATACGCATCTCTGCCACAATCGGGAACAGATTGCGGATGGCAACGCCCGGATATTGTTCTGCAAACTTCTTTGCCCAGACTGCATTGTAATCCGGTAAATCCTCCATCTGATGACGGTAGCCATCAAAATACAATGCTGTGACATCCTCTCTTGTCATCAGATAATCCACGGCGCTCTCAAAGCTGTCGATAAATCTTACATCTGTAATCTGTGTAATTTCCTTTGCTTCTGCGACCGTCACCTTTCTGCCGTACCAGCGCTCCTGTGTCGGGTCTGCCTCCTCGATAAACAGTGTTGTCTTCGGTGTCTCGCCTGCATTGTCCATCAACAGAATCATGTGGTCTCTGCGCAGTCCTGTCAGATAAAAAAAGTTCCGGTTCGCCTCAAACGGCGCATATTCATCTGCACTTACGTGGTTCTCAATTCCTGAAAATAATAACAGCACGCTTCCTGCTGTCATCTTGTCAAATACCTGGTTTCTTCTCTCTGTAAAGTTCATGTTAATCCTCCCTGTTTTGCGAAGCAAAATGCGACTGCCCGCTCTTTTTTTATTTTGCCTTTTTCCCCCTGGAATGTCAATACCCGTCAGACGGGCTGCCCTGCCCATCTGACGGGTATGTTTCTAACCGGAATGTCTGCGTAACCCCGATTTACTCTTCCTCAAGAAAATCAATTTTACTTACAGATACCTCATATGCAATGCGTTTTTCTGTTTCTGTCTCTGATAATTTTTTCACATACTCTCTGCTCTGGATGCGTCCCCAGACCTGTACGTGTCCGCCAACCTCAAAACCGGACGCAAATCTCGCATTTCTGCCCCAGCAGATACACGGAATATAATCAGATTTTCCGTAAGAGCGGTTGACTGCAATCAAAAGGTCCGCAATTTCCCGTCCAAGCGGTGTCTTCCGGTAGATTGGCTCCTTGCAGATATATCCGTCCAGAAAAATCTGGTTGCTCTTGATATCCTCCTGCATCTCGTCTAAGAATTCTACTTCGCGGACAAATACGGAGAGAATCAGACGATTCTTCTTTTCCTCATGACGGTTGAAGGAACGGAACTGTCCGCTTACTAAAATCACCTGTCCTCTGTAGTCTCTGTTTACATCGATCAATCGTTCGGAAATCATAAGCGGTATGTAATCCATATAATTGCTCAGGCGGTTCACTGCGACATCCACCATGTAAAAGCCCTCTCCATATACTTCGTGACTGAACCTGAAATCAGAAACGATTTCTCCAACGATTGACACCTGGTTGTTTTCAAAAATTTTATCTGCCATGAATTTCTCCCTTCCTCCTGACCAGCCATCTTCTTCTCGCTTATTGTAGTACCTATCTCTCTGCTGGTCTTGCCTGACATATCATTTTTATCATTTTCTCAGGCAAAAATTTCATGTAACGTGTCGATAAGAAAAAAAATGAATTGGCTTTTTTTGTCGGATTGCCGTATCCAAATTTCACACCTTTCTATTATTGCGCAGGTCTCTCCTGTTTCGCAATAGGGCACAATTCCTAGTTTTCCAGATATTTGCATCCATCCATGAAAAATACTTGCGAATTTTCAGAAATGTGATAAAATAGTGTGGCTGGTTTTTTATCAGTTTCCTTATTAAATAGGTAAAGTTACCGTTGACAGATTTGTACAGGAAAGAGAGATTTTGTATATGAAGACAAAACGTGAAGATGTCCGCAACATAGCAATCATCGCCCATGTCGATCATGGTAAGACTACTTTGGTAGACGAACTGTTAAAGCAAAGCGGTGTGTTCCGTGAGAACCAGGAGGTTCAGGAACGTGTCATGGACTCTAATGATATCGAGAGAGAACGTGGAATCACCATTCTCTCCAAAAACACCGCCATCACTTATAAAGGTGTCAAAATCAACGTCATCGACACCCCGGGACACGCAGATTTCGGCGGCGAGGTAGAACGTGTTCTTAAGATGGTAAACGGCGTTATCCTTGTCGTAGATGCGTTTGAGGGTGTTATGCCGCAGACCAAATTCGTATTAATGAAGGCATTAGAGCTTGCACTTCCGGTTATCGTGTGTGTCAATAAGATTGACCGTCCGGAAGCACGCCCGGAGGAAGTTATCGACGAAGTATTAGAGTTATTCATGGATCTTGATGCTTCCGAAGAACAGTTAGACTGCCCGTTCCTCTTCGCTTCTGCAAGAGACGGATATGCAGTAACCGACCTTGCTGACCTTGCAAAAGAAGAGAAAGATATGGTTCCTTTATTTGAAACCATTCTCAACTACATTCCGGCTCCGGAAGGTGACCCGGATGCCAATACCCAGGTATTAATCAGTACCATCGACTACAACGAGTATGTCGGACGTATCGGTATCGGAAAGATTGATAACGGTTCCCTGAAAGTCAATCAGGAAGCTGTTGTTGTCAACCATCATGAACCGGACAAACAGAAACGTGTCCGCATCAGCAAGTTATATGAATTTGACGGTTTAAATAAAGTAGATGTTACAGAGGCAGGCATCGGTTCCATCGTTGCGATTTCCGGTATTGCCGATATCCACATCGGAGATACCATCTGTGCTCCGGAAAACCCGGTAGCGATTCCGTTCCAGAAGATTTCCGAGCCGACCCTCTCCATGAACTTCATCGTAAACGACAGCCCGCTTGCCGGTCAGGAAGGAAAATTCGTCACCTCACGTCATATCAGAGACCGTCTGTTCCGTGAGTTAAACACCGATGTTTCCTTACGTGTCGAAGAAACCGACAGCCCGGACAGCTACAAGGTATCCGGTCGTGGAGAGCTTCATCTGTCCGTTTTAATCGAGAACATGCGAAGAGAAGGTTACGAGTTCGCTGTCAGCAAGGCAGAGGTTTTATATCACACAGACGAGAACGGCAAAAAGCTTGAGCCAATGGAGCTTGCTTATGTGGATGTCCCGGATGAATTTACCGGTTCCGTTATCGAGAAATTAAGCCAGAGAAAAGGCGAAATGTTAAACATGAAGCCTCTGACCGGCGGTTATACCCGTCTGGAGTTCAACATTCCTTCCCGTGGTCTTATCGGTTACCGCGGCGAGTTCATGACAGACACCAAGGGAAATGGTATCATCAACACCATCTTCAACGGCTATGAACCATATAAGGGAGAAATTGCTTACCGTAAATTAGGCTCCCTGATTGCATTCGAATCCGGCGAATCCGTTACCTACGGACTTTTCTCTGCACAGGACCGCGGAACCTTATTCATCGGACCAGGTCAGAAGGTCTATGCCGGAATGGTCATCGGTTCCTGCTCAAGAGCAGAGGATATCGAGTTGAATGTCTGCAAAAAGAAACACTTAACCAATACCCGTTCCTCTTCTGCGGATGAGGCGCTGACCTTAGTCCCGCCGAGAATCTTAAGTCTCGAGCAGGCTTTAGACTTCATCGATGTCGACGAGCTTCTTGAGGTTACACCGGAAAGCCTTCGAATCCGCAAACGTATCTTAGACCCAACCTTAAGAAAACGTGCCGGAATGAAGAAATAAATCAATATATAAGAAAAGTTCAGGGAAAATTTACTTCCCTGAACTTTTTGTTGTTCTATGAGATGTACCGTGTCAATATTGTTGACATTTTCCGTCGTGCTGTAACCGGTATGTCCCATATCGCCGTTCCGCTTCATTTCTTCTTTTCATTCTATGAAGAAATCCCGTCTGACAGAACAAAAGTGTGCTTCTCGGGCTTTTGTGTCCCGTGGAGATTCTTAAAGCGTTTCGCCGCGCTCCCTGCAATTCTTACAAATACCGTAAAGAATCGAATTTTTGCATTGCAGCGAAAATCCGTGGTCTTTTTCAATATGCTCTGCAATTTCATCCATAAACGCACAGTTCAGATGCAGAATACAGCCGCATTTCACGCATTTTAAATGAAGGTGCCCTTCGCAGTGCTGCTCCTGCTCGACATACTGGTAAGCCGCCTGATGCCCTTTCTCCGCAACGTATTTTATCACGGTTCCATCCTGCTCTAATTTATCTAAATATCTGTAAATCGTCGTAATGTTGACATCACTGCCGCTTTCCTTTAAATATGCGTCAATGTCCGCCGCCGTTACGGTACGGTCCTTCTGTTCTTTTAAAAACTCAAGTATTTTTCTGCGGCTTGCCGTCGCATATCCGCTTCCTGCCATTTTCCTTTTCTCCTGTCTAAGTATTTGCATTCTGCCCGAATGGCTTAAAAAACAATACCCATTGCGGTTAATAAAAAGCCCCAGAACACGCTGATTGCATAGAGTACTCCTATAATTGCGGCATCCTGCTTAACGTCACGATTGAGCCTGCAAAGCACTAAAAGTCCCACGCCCGCATTCGCCAGAAGTCCGGTCATCATCGGTCCGCTTCCAATCATTCCACTTAAGTATAACTGCGTGATGACCACCGAGGAAGCACAGTTTGGAATCAGTCCCACAAGCCCTGCAATCAGCTCGCCCACCACAGGGGTTCCCGAGAGAAGTCCTGATAACGTATCTTCTCCAATAAATGCAATCACCGCATTGAGCACCAGTGATATCACAAAAATATAGAAAAAGATTTTTAAGGTGTGCTTGAGTGCAGAAACGACCATGCCATCTTCACAGTGGCAGTGCTCTTCTTCGCACACCACATGAATGTCCATCTCTTTTTCGCGCTTTTTCATAAGATTGACATACGCAAACTCGATGATGAGTCCCGAAACAGCGCCGATTATCACCTTTGCTGCCAGAATCTTGATAATCACGGATGCGGATGCCGCCTCGGAAATCAATATCGGAAGCATTTCATCCGAAGTCGAAAGAAATACGGCAAACAAGGTTCCAATTGTAATCACGCGCCCTGCATAAAGACTTGACGCTGCGGCGGAAAATCCGCACTGCGGCACAACTCCCAAAAGCGCTCCCCAGACCGGCCCGCTCTTTCCTGCGGAACGGATTCTCTGCTCGACGGCAGAACCGGTCTTGTGCTCTAACCACTCCATCAGAAGATAGGTCAGAAACAAAAACGGCAATAATTTTACACTGTCAACTACGGTATCGATTAAAATGTCCAGAATCATACACTCACCCTTTTTCCAAAAATGTCTTAAAATCAAAAATGTCTGCGAATAAAATATCCGCAGACACATTTGCAACCGAAACGCATTTGCAACTTAGTTGCATTTTCTGCATTTCTGTATTATACACATTTTTCTGATTTTGTCAAGTTTTTTATAAAGCTTTGATGCGCTCAAGTGCTGCAACGGTGTTCTCATAGCTTCCGAATGCAGTCAGTCTGAAGTAGCCCTCGCCGCTTGGTCCAAAGCCGGAACCCGGTGTTCCAACGACATTGGCATTCTCAAGCAGGTAATCAAAGAACTCCCAGGAGGTCATCTTATCCGGTGTCTTCAGCCAGATATACGGTGCGTTTACGCCGCCAAATACCGTGTAGCCGGCATCCTTTAAGCCCTCTTTAATTGTCTTTGCATTCTTCATATAATAAGCAACCTGCTCTTTTAACTGAGCTTTTCCGGCGTCAGAATAAACTGCTTCTCCGGCGCGCTGCTGGATATACGGTGCTCCGTTGAACTTGGTTCCGTGGCGTCTTGACCACATTGCATTTAAGGAAACCCCGCCGCATTTTAACTCTTTCGGAACGACGGTAAATCCTAAACGCACACCGGTAAATCCGGCATTTTTTGAAAAGCTTCTAAGCTCGATGGCACAGGTCTTTGCTCCCTCACACTCATAGATGGAATGAGCCACGTTATCCTCAGAAATATATGCTTCATAAGCGGCATCGTAAATAATCACTGCGCCGTTTTTATTGGCATAATCCACCCATCCCTGAAGCTGGTCTTTTGTGATGGTGGTTCCGGTCGGGTTGTTCGGCAGACATAAGTAGATGATATCCGGTGTCTCCTGCGGGAATTCCGGTACAAAATTATTTTCTACCGTGCATGGCATATAAATGACATTGCTCCACATCTCTGTCTTCAGGTCATAGGAACCGGTTCTGCCTGCCATGACATTGGAATCCACATATACCGGGTAAACCGGGTCACAGACTGCAATTTTATTATCGATAGAAAAAAGCTCCTGAATATTACTGGAGTCACTCTTTGCACCGTCTGATACAAAAATTTCATCTGCGGAAATATCACAGCCTCTTGCAACATAATCATTTTTTACAATGGCAGTTTTCAGGAAATCATAGCCATATTCCGGTGGATAGCCGCGGAAGGTCTCCGCATGTCCCATCTCTTCTACTGCGCCGTGCATGGCATCAATAATTGCCGGAGCGAGCGGCTGAGTCACGTCACCGATTCCAAGACGGATAATCTTCTTGTCCGGATTTGCGGCAGAATAAGCGCTTACCTTCTTCGCAATCGTGCTGAACAGATAGCTTCCCGGCAATTTCTGGTAATTGTCATTAATTTTAAACATACAATCTGTCTCCTTTTCTTCCTATTATATATCTGATTTCATAACTTAAGTTCGGATTTAGTATATCATTCCTCTGTTCTCCCTGCAAGCATTTTTTGTTTACCTGGAATCAAAAAATTATAACACACAGTTTCCTATGAATTAAAAAAAGCCACCACACTATCAGATTGCTCTGACAAGTGTGACAGCTTTTTTGAAAGCATCAGGTAAGCAGGCTTAATATCATCTGCGCGGTCTCCACAAGTCCGGTTCCATTGTCCATGCTTCGTTTCTGGATATAGCGGTGTGCTTCGTCCTCCGACAGATTGTTCCGCTCCATCAGAAGCGCTTTCGCCTCCTGCAAAAGTGCCTGTTCCTCCCCGGAACGCCCCTTCGGCTTTGCCTTCGCTCTTTTACGCTTCCGCATCAGCGTATACTCCATCATCTCTACCGTCTGAAGCAGCTCATTGACCTTTAGAGGTGTCGCAAGGCAGACAAGATTTTCCACATTACGGTCACTGCAATTGGCAGGTGATGCAACGAGCAGCATCTCGAACTCGGGCGGGAGATACTCGCACACCTCTGTATACATCATATCGACAAACCGATAGCCGCATACAAGGATTCCGCCGTTTAATTCATTCGCATTCTGTAATGCCTGGCCGCCGGTCGAACACACTGCCGCCACGCGGTGCCCATTCTGCATCAGAATTTTCTTAATACTATGTGCTGTTTCCTGTTTGGGAAATGCAATAACAATATTGTTCAAGATTTTTTCCTGCTCTTATATTTTATAAAGATATTTCTCAATCTCCCAGTCGGTCACCTGGGTACGGTATTCTGCCCACTCTGCTTCTTTTGCTTCCACATACTTTCCCGAAATATGACTTCCAAACACCTCTTGTAAGTACGCATCCTTTTTAAACTCTTCAAGCGCTGCTCCAAGGTCTACCGGTAAAAGTTCAATTCCTCGTTCTTCCTTCTCACTGGACTGCATCTCAAACACGTTCTCCCACACAGCCGCCGGCGGCTCAATCTGATTGCAGATTCCGTCAAGACCGGCTTCCAGACAGCCAGCAAGCACCAGATACGGATTGGCGGACGGGTCCGGGCTTCTTAACTCCACACGCGTTCCGGCGCCTCTTGTGGACGGAATCCGGATTAACGGGCTGCGGTTCGTCACAGACCATGCAATATGAATCGGTGCCTCATATCCAGGCACAAGACGTTTGTAGGAGTTTACCAACGGATTCGTCATCACCGTCAGTCCCTTCATATGCTTCATGATACCGCCGATAAACCAGTATGCTTCTTTGCTTAATCCAAGTTCTCCGTCCGGGTCTTCAAAAATATTTTTGCCGTCTCTCGACAGGGACATATTCACATGCATACCGGAACCGTTGATTCCCTGTCTTGGCTTTGGCATAAAACTTGCAAACAGTCCATGCCGTTTTGCAATCGTTTTTACCGCAAGCTTAAAGGTCATAATGTTGTCCGCGGTCTTTAATGCTTCATCATAGCGGAAATCAATCTCATGCTGCGCAGGCGCTACCTCATGGTGAGAAGCCTCAATCTCAAATCCCATATCTTCCAAGGTAAGAACCATGTCTCTTCTTGCATTTTCTCCCAAATCTACCGGGCCTAAATCAAAATATCCGGCGCGCTCCGTGCTGATTGTCGTCGGCTGTCCGTCCTCATCCTGATCAAACAGGAAAAACTCACATTCCGGTCCCACATCAAACCGGTAGCCCATCTCTTTTGCATCCGCAACCGCTTTCTTTAAAACATAGCGCGGGTCTCCCTCAAACGGCTTTTTGTCTGCGGTATAGACATCACAGATAATGCGCGCTACCTTTCCCTGCTGTGGTCTCCACGGGAACACTACAAACGTATCCAAATCCGGGTACAGATACATATCGGATTCCTCGATTCGCACGAATCCCTCAATCGAAGAACCGTCAAACATACAGAGGTTGTCAAGTGCCTTTTCTAACTGGCTCGCTGTAATTGCGACATTTTTGAGTGTTCCGAACATATCGGTGAATTGCAGACGGATAAATTCCACATCCTCCTCGTCCACCATCCGGATAATATCCTGCTTTGTGTATTTGCTCATGGCTGTCTTTCACTCCTTCTTTATAAATTCTAATACTTTATCATAAGCCATCGGTCCACCGAATATGTCAAGGGCGCTCCCGATTGTTACATTGACATGGTTGTTTCCGAGTATCTGAAGTTTCGCAAGATCGTCAAAACTGCCGACGCCTCCCGCATAGGTAACGGGCAGTCCATTCCAGGCACCAAGCATTTCCACCAATGCTTCCTCAATCCCTCGCGCCTTTCCTTCTACATCCACCGCATGAATCAGGTATTCATCACAATACGACTCCAGTTCGTCCAAAAGCTGCGGTGTGACGCGTTCCTCCGTAAACTTCTGCCAGCGGTCGGTGACAATATAATAGCCATCGTCCTTCTTTCTACAGCTTAGGTCGAGCACTAAATGCTCTTTTCCGACTTCCTGAAAGATTCGCTCTAAATTCTTTTCCTGAATCCTTCCATCGGAAAACACATAGGACGTCACAATCACATGGCTCGCCCCGGCATCTAAATACTCTGCCGCATTTTCTGCCGTAATCCCGCCGCCTGCCTGAAGACCGCCCGGATAAGAAGAAAGCGCTACGAATGCCTGCTCCTTTGTCTTCCCGTAATATTCGCTGTCTCTTGCGTTCAGCGAAATCACATGTCCGCCGCGGATGCCCTGGCTTTTATATAGTTTTGCATAAAATGCCGCATCCTGCTTCGCCACAAAATTCTCTTCTGCCAGATTTCCGGCATCGGTCAGGCTGCCGCCCACAATCTGTTTTACTTTTCCGTTATGGATGTCGATACAGGGTCGAAACTCCATCTTTATGGCTCCTCTCTGTATTGTATTTCGCGCCTAAAAGCTGATGCAATCATAACACAGATTACGTTGTTTGTGAATCATAATTTATATAAGGTTCTTTCTGACTTTTTATTAGTTTTATTAATAAATGACGATTTTCTTTAAATTCAGACTTATAGCACATTGACATTGTCATTTTTTTTTGCTATTATACAGAAACTATATAAAACTCCAACATGCAGATACATTTTGAGAAGAAAGCGAGGAAAATGAAATGGGAACAATTATCGGCGATGGTATTACTTTTGATGATGTGTTATTAGTTCCACAGTATTCTGAAGTAACACCGAATATGATCGATCTGACAACCCACCTTACCAAGAAGGTCGTTTTAAACATTCCTATGATGAGTGCCGCTATGGATACCGTTACGGAGCATCGCATGGCAATTGCAATGGCAAGACAGGGTGGTATCGGAATCATCCACAAAAATATGTCAATTCAGGCACAGGCAGAGGAAGTAGACAAGGTAAAACGTTCCGAAAACGGTGTTATTACAGACCCATTTTTTCTTTCTCCAGACCATACGTTACAGGATGCAGAGGATTTGATGCGCAAGTTCCGTATCTCCGGCGTCCCGATCTGTGAGAACGGGAAATTAGTCGGCATTATCACCAACCGTGATTTAAAATTCGAGACAGATTTTTCCAAGAAAATCAAAGAAAGCATGACTTCCGAGGGCTTAATTACCGCAGAGGAAGGCATTACTTTAGAGGAAGCAAAGAAGATTCTTGCAAAGGCAAGAAAGGAAAAACTTCCGATTGTTGATAAGGATTTCCATCTGAAAGGTCTTATCACCATCAAGGATATTGAGAAACAGATTAAATATCCGCTTTCCGCAAAGGATGCACAGGGACGTCTTCTCTGTGGCGCCGGTGTCGGCATTACCGGAAATATGATGGAGCGTGTCGAGGCACTCGTCAATGCACACGTTGATGTCATTGTCGTTGACTCCGCACACGGACATTCCAGAAACATCTTAGAGGCTGTAAAGAAAATCAAAGCTGCTTACCCGGATCTTCAGGTCATCGCCGGTAACGTGGCAACCGGAGACGCAACCCGCGACCTCATCGCCGCTGGTGCTGACGCTGTCAAGGTTGGTATCGGACCCGGATCCATCTGTACGACACGTATCGTAGCAGGTATCGGTGTTCCACAGATTACCGCTATCATGGACTGCTATGCTGCTGCAAAAGAGGCCGGCATCCCGATTATCGCAGACGGCGGTATCAAATATTCCGGAGATATGACCAAAGCTCTTGCTGCCGGTGCTAATGTCTGCATGATGGGAAGTATTTTTGCAGGCTGTGACGAAGCTCCCGGAACCTTCGAGCTGTATCAGGGAAGAAAATACAAAGTATACCGTGGTATGGGTTCTCTTGCTGCCATGGAAAACGGAAGCAAGGACCGTTACTTCCAGGAAGGTGCCAAGAAACTGGTTCCGGAAGGTGTTGAAGGACGTGTTGCATACAAGGGCAATGTCGAAGACACTGTATTCCAGTTAGTCGGCGGTATCCGTTCCGGTATGGGTTACTGTG
>ENA-ORNF01000528-ORNF01000528.1-human-gut-metagenome-genome-assembly--contig:-NODE-528-length-39215-cov-13.557712_pt1 | contig 39215 bp, 31 predicted proteins | sample MGYA00242110_ERZ509012 | MGnify/ENA primary metagenome ERZ509012 (study PRJEB26280, sample SAMEA2338714) | human gut metagenome | biome: human gut; feature: human-associated habitat; material: faeces...
TCTGCTTTTACTTTTGTCTGATTTCCTGTACAAAAAATGAGGGCTATTGCTATAATAGTTTCTGCTTTTACTTTTGTCTGATTTCCTGTACAAAAAATGAGGGCTATTGCTATAATAGTTTCTGCTTTTACTTTTGTCTGATTTCCTGTACAAAAAATGAGGGCTATTGCTATAAATGTAAATAATCTGTCCATGATTCTATTTCTTTACTATCTACGAAGTTTTGCGATACTCGCTTGGTGTCTTGCCCGTCTGAGTCTTGAAAAAGCGGACGAAGTGCTGAGGATATTCAAAGCCGAGGCGCTGGCTGACTTGCGTTATGCTTAGGGTCTCATCAACAAGCAGTTGGCGGGAGGCCGAAAGCAGTCGGTCGTTAATTATACTCTTAGCGGTTCTGCCAGTCTCGGTCTTGACCAATTCGCCGAAATATTTGGTAGAATAGCAGCATTTGTCGGCAAAGTAGGTTACGGTAGGCAGACCCTCACGCTCCGCTTTCTGTGTAATGTATTCATCGAGCAGGGAGATGAACTTCTTTACCACCGAATGATTAATCTCCTCGCGTGTGATGAACTGCCTGTCGTAGAAGCGCAGACAGTAGTTCAGCAGCAACTCGATGTTTGAAACAATGAGTTCACGCGAATGCTTGTCTATAGGATGCTGCAGTTCCTGCTTAATCATTGAGAGCACATCACGGAAGATATTGACCTCGGCAGCGGATAGGTGTAATGCTTCGTTGCTTGTATAGTCGAAGAACTCGTATCGGGAGATGCTCTTGCCAAGCTGAGTGCGGTTGAGCAGGTCGGGATGGAAAGCCAATACCGTATATTTGGCAACCGGAACTCCTGGAATGGGTTCAACCTTAATCGACTGTCCTGGAGCAAAAGAGGTTACGGTCATCTCGTCAAAATCATATTCTGTTCTGCCGTATGACAATTTGCAGCCCTTGTTTTCCTTCAGAAAGAGGGCATAAAGTCCGTAGTGATGCACGGCCTCCTGAATAGGAGATGTGTCCTCTATACGGGCTATGCTTATCAGAGGATGAAGCGTTTCCACCCCTATGAAGTCATTGAACTCCTGTATTGTATTAAAGAAAAAGTCCTTCATGGTCCTATGCTTTAAAATTTCCAAATTCTTCATATATGTTGACTATGCAAATATGCGCAGATTTTTTATATTCAATTGTACCTTAAATCAGGAATGTATTACCTATAGTCCAGAAATACGAAAGTTTATGAATCCATACTAAGATAACCGAAATGGACTTATGTTACTAAGTTACATCATTTCCTGCAATAAACTGCGGGCGGATTAGGGCAAATGCATTACCTTTGTTCAAAATGAAATGATTATGTCAAAGGTTGATAAATATGTGGCGCTGATTCCGCAGATCCAGTCAGTCCTTGCAGGGGAGACTGATGAGATTGCAAGGATGTCCAACCTGGCAGCTTTGCTTCACTTTGAATTCGGCTTCTGGTGGACAGGGTTCTATCGCGTCGTTTCGACTGATGAACTGGTGCTAGGACCATTTCAGGGACCTGTAGCTTGCACCAGGATAAAGAAGGGCAGGGGAGTCTGCGGCACTTCATGGAGCGAGGAACGCACACTTGTCGTCCCTGATGTCGAGCAGTTTCCCGGACACATCGCGTGTTCAAGCGAAAGCCGGAGCGAGATAGTCGTACCATGCCGGAAATCCGGTCAGATTGTGGCGGTTCTTGACATTGACAGTAAGGAACTTGCAGCATTCGACGAAGTGGACAAGGAGTATCTTGAACAGATAGTGTCAATGCTGTATGGCGAAGAATGTCATATGGAATAGCAGTGATTTTTCAGATGAAACTATAAGTTATTTCAATGAAAGCAGAACTTTTGTCCAAAACGGCATTTGCCGATACCAAACCTCACTATAAACTTCTTGACGGTCTTAGAGGGGTTGCTGCCTTACTTGTCGTCTGGTATCATGTCCATGAAGGATTTGCATTTGCGGGCGGAGGTGTCATTAACGGTATCAATCATGGATATCTTGCAGTGGATTTCTTCTTCATCCTATCGGGATTCGTTATCTCGTATGCATATGATGACAGATGGACTAAAGGCTTCAGTCTCAAAGACTTTTTAAAGCGAAGAATCATTAGGCTTCATCCTATGGTCATAATGGGAGCCGCAATAGGAGCCATCACATTCATGCTGCAAGGTTCAGTTCAATGGGATGGAACTCATATTGCGACATCAGCTGTAATGTTGGCCTTGCTGTGTGCCATGTTCATGATTCCAGCCACTCCAGGATGCTGCTATGAAGTACGTGGCAATGGAGAAATGTTCCCTCTGAACGGGCCAAGTTGGTCGCTTTTCTTTGAATACATTGGGAATATTCTATATGCATTGATAATCAGGAGGTTGTCAAAAGTTGCATTGGCTTTATTGGTGATAGTTCTCGGTATTCTTCATACAGGTTTTGCGGTTTTGGACATTTCCGGATACGGTAGCATAGGAGTCGGCTGGACCATTGATACAATGAATTTCTTTGGAGGACTGCTGCGAATGCTGTTTCCGTTTACTGCCGGTATGCTTGTCGCAAGAAATTTCCGTGCGATAAACGTCCGAGGCGCGTTCTGGCTGAGCTCAGCCGTTCTATTAGCCCTGTTCTGCGTTCCGTACCTGCCCCAAACTTTTAAAGTCAATGATACTTTGGCATTGACCTTAAACGGGGCGTTCGAGTCATTCTGCATCGTCATTATCTTTCCACTTCTTGTATGGCTCGGCGCCTCAGGACGCGCATCTAATGGAGTGTCTGACAAGGTTTGCGGTTTTCTCGGTGATATATCATATCCGCTATATGTCATCCATTATCCTTTCATGTATCTTTTCTATTCGTGGCTGATTGAATCTGGAAAATATACATTGACGGAAAGTTGGCCAGTAGTTATGGTCCTCTATGTGGGCTGTATTGCAGTTGCCTATATTTGTCTCAGACTATACGACATTCCAGTGCGCGACTGGCTGAGAAAACGAATAAGCATATAATTTTACGTTGACATGAGAATAATACACATTCTTGTTCTGTCATTATTGATTGTTTCCTGTGGCAGGAGCCAGGAAAAACTTCCGACATTGGTGCTTCATCCTCACGAGGAGATGCCCGACAGCATTGACCTGAAATCTTATAAGTCAGTCTTTTTGGCCGGGACTATAGACATGGGGTGCGGTGTCGATTGGCAGAAGGATGTGGCGGAATTGTTTGAAAAGGCTCCGGGCAACTGGGTGCTGTTCAATCCTCGTCAGGAGTTTTGGGATCCCGGCAGGGAAAACGAAATGGATTATCAGGTCAATTGGGAACTCTCGCATTTGGAGGACGCCGATTATATTCTCATGAATTTTCTTCCGGGCAGCAAGTCCCCGATTACGCTTCTGGAATTGGGCCTGTTCGCGAAAAGCGGAAAGCTGCATGTGGTGTGCACGGAGGGCTTCTACAGATATGACAATGTCAGAATCACTTGCGCGAAATACGGCGTGCCTGTCTATGCTTCATTAACTGAGGCAATCGGGGAAATCATCAGGTAGGTCTTCGTCTTTTGTTTTCATTGCTTTTTCTTGGTGTCGGGCAGAAATCCGGCCACGATACCGAGAAGAGGCAGGTATGCACTGGCATTGAAAATGAACCAGATGCTTGTCTTGTCCGCGAGCCATCCGAAGAATGCCGAACCGATGCCGCCCAGACCGAACATGAGACCGAAGAAAACGCCGGAAATCATCCCTATCCTGTCTGGCATCAGGTCTGTTGCATATACGACGATCGATGAGAATGCTGATGAAATTACCAGACCTATGATGACTGACAGGACTATGGTCCAGAAACAGTTTACATGGGGCAACAGCAGGGCAAAAGGCGCTGCTCCCAAGATGGAACCCCATATTATGTATTTCCTTCCGTACTTGTCCCCTAAAAGTCCTCCGCCTACGGTGCCGAGCGCTGATGCTGCCAGGAACGCGAAAAGGCATAGCTGGGAATTCTGCACTGTCATCGAAAACTTGTCCATCAGGAAGAATGTGAAGTAGCTTGTCATGCAGGACAGGTAAAAGTATTTGGAAAAGATCAATGCCACCAGAATGAGCATTGCAGTATGAACCTGACGGCGTGGAATATCATTGCGGATATCTGCATTGATCTCAGGATGGTCGGTATGGGTGGCAATCCTTTCCTTGTACCACGATGCGACGTGCAGCAGTATTCCTGCAGCCAGGATTGCTATCAATGCGAACCACCGGATGGAACTCTGTCCGAAGGGCAGAACTATGAGCGCTGCCAGAAGCGGCCCGAGCGCATTTCCTCCGTTGCCTCCTACTTGAAATATCGACTGCGCCAGGCTTTTCTTTCCTCCAGATGCCATCTGGGCCACTCTGGAAGCCTCCGGATGAAATATTGACGACCCCATTCCGATTATTCCCACTGCAATCAGAATTGTCAGGAATGTGCTGGCGCCGGAGAGCATGAGCAGGCCTGTCAATGTAAAGCACATGCCGATGGAAAGGGCGTAAGGTGCAGGTCTCCTGTCCGCGTAATAGCCTGTGAATGGCTGAAGTATGGACGATGTCATCTGGAATACCAGCGTTATAATGCCTATCTGTGCAAACGAGAATCCATATGTGTCCTTTATTAGCGGGTAAATGGACGGAATCACTGACTGAATCATATCATTCAGAAAATGCCCGATGCCACAAGTGATCAGTATGGAATAAGCAGTGCCGTTATTGGAAATTATTTCGGCTTGCCTGCTTTTCAAATTGACATTCATTGTCTGTTGTCTTGACATAAAACACAAGGTCTTCAGAAAGTGCCGCAAAGGTACTAAACAAATCTGCATTGACAGCTATTTGTGGCGAAATATTGAAATATACTTGTTGAACCATGAAAATATTGTATATTTAAATGTGCAGAGAGGTTTTCATGATGCTTGTCGATGACAATGACTGGCGACTGGCATATATGACCGTATTTGCTGCTTAAGGATATTTTATGCAAAAGAATTAATAATTAACTGATATATATTGTCTCTCATGGCTTGGGAAAAAATTAGAATACAATTAGACAACGGCGAGTTTGCTGATGCACAGGCGCCTGAGATTGTCTCTGCCAGTCGCAGTACTGACATTCCGGCTTTCTATTCAGATTGGTTCTTCTCCAGACTAAAAAAAGGATATTCGGCTTGGACGAATCCGTTCAATGGTGTCAAGAGCTATGTCTCTTATAAAAAGACGCGTTTCATCATTTTTTGGTCCAAAAATCCCGAGAAGTTAATTCCTCATTTGGACTATCTTAAAGAGCATAGCGTCAGCTGCTATATTCAATACACGCTGAATGACTATGATGATGAGTGTCTGGAGAAAGGGGTTCCCAAGTTAGCAGATCGGATTCAAACTTTTAAAAAATTGGTAGAGACCCTTGGGAAAGGCCACGTTATATGGCGTTTCGATCCTCTGATTCTCACAGATATCATTGATGTTGACCTTCTTCTGAAGAAGATTGAAAATATTGCTGAACAATTAGTTGGATATACTGATAAACTTGTCTTTAGTTTTGCCGATATCATGGCTTATAGAAAGGTCAGAGCCAACCTTGAAGCATCACAAATACATTATAGGGAATGGACGACTGAGGAAATGGAAGAATTCGCCTTCAAATTAAGCGAACTGAACAAAAAATGGGGATTCACCGTTGCCACATGTGGAGAAAAAATAGACTTGAGCAAATATCACATTGCACACAACCGTTGCGTCGATGATGATTTAATAATTCATATCGCATGGCGTGATGCGGTCCTGATGAGATTCTTAGGGGTGGAAATCTGTGAACTAGAGTCCAGTTTGTTCGGAGATGCCAACATCCCGGAAGATGCCATTGTTCTGGATGAAGGTCATTATGCTATAAAAAAGAAGAACAATAAGGATAAAGGACAGCGTCAGTTCTGTGGTTGTATCATCAGTAAGGATATTGGAGAATATAATACATGTCCACATCTTTGCGAATATTGTTACGCCAATAGTTCAAAAGAGGCTGCTCTGAGGAATTGGCATATGCATATTAACAGTCTCGAATCTGATACTATTACAGGGAAATAAGGATGCAAACATACGAGCAACAAATACGGTGCATCAGTCCGCTCACTTTCGACGCTATTCGAGAGGTGAGTATTGAGCGTTTGCCAATTATGTACAGAGACAAAGCATGGACATATCCTGATTTAGATAGGGGGAGGGCTTTGCTTCAAACTGATGAACAAGCTTGCGCTTATATTGTGGCATATGGAGACGCACATCGTAAGAAGGTTGAAAAAGCATTCGAAAAGTTTCCATTCGACTATCTCCGAGATGGATATGAGATAATTGATTGGGCTTGTGGTCAAGGTGTGGCAAGTCTTTGTTTTCTTGATTTGCTCCGTAAAGTCGGCTGCTGTTCAAGACCACGACAAATAACTCTTATAGAGCCTTCCTCATTTATACTGAAACGTGCCTCCGTTAATGTTAAACAGGCGTGTTCACAATCCAACATCCTGATTAAGACCAAACAGGCATACCTGCCTTCTGAGTCTCCAATGGATGGGAAGGTCATAGAAAATATTGACGTTTCTAGCCCTGTATGTATCCACTTGTTTTCAAACATTTTGGATATTGGAGATGTTGATTTAAGGGGAGTTGCCAGAATTCTAGGAAATACTATCGGCACGCACTTCGTGATGTGTATGGGACCGGCATATAATGCATCACGATATGATGCATTTATGAGTTATTTTAACTTGCCGGACAATTTAATTCAACCGAAAGTACATGACCTGGAATTTGGTCATTATCCTAATGGTCATACATATACTGCAGAGATTCGGTGCTTCAGGTTGGATGTTGTCAAAGGTCACCCAATTCTTAACCCTTACTCCTTTTATCCGCCGAAACAGTTCTTTGCCGCCTATCGTCTTGATTGTCAATATAAAGAAGATTTTAACGCCTTTGCTGCTTTTGAGGTCCTGGCGCCATTTGATATTGGAGCCAGCGTACACGATGACCCTGATCCGGTGTGGTCAGTATTGAGCAATATGATTAGTCGTGGTCTTCCGACTAAAGTCAGTCCTTTTGTCGAAAAAATATTTGCGGATACATATAATTGTACTCAGGAGAAGAACCCTCTAGGCTCTATCGTATATGAGTTAAAGGATTCTTCGATATCGGTACCCCATACATTTTATTCTGTTCCTATTTCCATTGCCCGAATTCAGAAGATTATTGTCGAGGCTGTCCTCTCCGGACAACTTGATGGCTCGGCAAAACATTGGGACGTTTTGGTCAAAGAAGGAGATTACCCATGTGCGGCTCTAGCAATTGAGGATTTAATGCAGGTGTACAATCATCTGACCGCTCTGACTGTGGATTATTCAAAGCGTAGGTTTCCCTCTATCTCATTAACTGTCATTACGGAGCATCCTGATTCTCCACTTCATTTGGAAGCCACTGTCTTACATCGTCCATCTGCAGCAATAACCGCGAAAGAATATGATCTGGTAATCGATTATTCGTTCAAAGATTTTTGCGATTCGAAAAATGTTGAGTTTTCAGAATTTAAAGCGAAGAACAGGTGTTATTTCAATGTGCGTTCTTCCGAGACTGTTTACGATGAACGAACTATATACACTACAGAACGTATAAAGTATAGACCACTAACTACACGTAATAAACGAGGAGAATACTTGCCCAATGAAGAAGAAGTGGTCAATTTAAGATATTTTCTTCAGCTTCTTTTCCGCAAACAAGATTTCCGCGAGGGGCAACTCCCAATTTTGAACCGTGCGGTTCAGTTAGATAGCGTTATAGGTTTATTACCAACTGGCGGAGGTAAATCACTGACATACCAGCTGGCTGCACTTTTACAGCCTGGTGTATCTATTGTAATTGATCCGTTGGCTTCGCTAATGAAAGATCAATACGATGGCTTGATTAAAAATGGAATAGATAACAGTACCTTCATAAATGCTACAATAGGTAAAGATGAAGTGCTCGCAAGAGAGTCGAAATTATCAGAGTCTAAGGTACATATGCTATTTGTGTCACCTGAAAGGCTCTGTATTTTCCGGTTTCGTCAGAAACTTAGGGCAATGGCAGAGGGACATATATACTTTGCATATGGAGTTATTGATGAAGTCCATTGTGTGTCTGAATGGGGTCATGACTTTAGGTTTTCCTATCTTCATCTTGGAAGGAACCTCTATAACTATGTTCTTCCAAAGCAGAGGAAGGGAGAAGGGCAAGAACATATATCGCTATTTGGATTAACAGCAACTGCATCTTTTGATGTGTTGGCAGATGTTGAACGTGAATTGTCAGGGGAGTCAGCCTTTCCTCTTGGTTCAGATGCGACTGTTCGTTTTGAGAATACGAACCGTCTAGAATTGCAATATAGAGTTATTCCTATTGACGCTTCAGAAGCTCGCAACAAATGGGATGTGTTCGATAGGAAAAATATTGAAACGCCTAATATCCTCCGTGTTGCCCAATCTATGCTCGAGGAACTTGAGAGGCCTGAATCAATAAAGACTATCAAAGAACGTTTTATTAAGCGGGAAAACATTACTGATCCGGTCACGCAAAAGAAGATCAAAGATGCAGATTTATCAGTCAGCGTTCCTGCAAACTGGTATATGGACAATGGTGCCGCAGCCATAGTCTTCTGTCCACATAGGAAAGGTAGTATTGGCGTTCATGACAGCGACTCTAAGCAGGGGATTGCCACTTCCATAAGGGATTCTTTGAATTGTCAAAGAATCAGCACTTTTGTTGGTGGAGAGACGCTGTCTTCAATCGATAATTTCCTGAGCGGTCGTACAAACATAATGGTGGCTACAAATGCTTTTGGAATGGGAATTGATAAACCTGACGTCCGTTTCACATTGAACGTTAATCACTCTGGTTCTCTTGAAGCATTTGTCCAAGAAGCTGGACGCGCGGGACGTGATAGAAAAATGGCACTTTCAATTATTCTTTACTCAAATCAACTGCACGCTGACTACGAGGTGCATCAATTCTTTTTTGACGATAGTTTTAAGGGTGCTTCTTTTGAAAAACACGTGATGTTCTTCTTGATGGCATACCAGAATACGACAGTTACAATTCAGGGAAATAGTCATACGACTCAAAGCATTAATGGCTTTATGACACGATTGTATGACGCTCCTGTGGGAGAAACAATAATTTCTACAATTTCATATAAGACTCCTAGTCAGGACTATGAATCTTTAAATCAGAGGCTAATCAAAGCCGGATTACCTCCGTTAAGAAAAGATAATGATTATCAAGCTGCCCTTGAGAAGGCTATTTATAGAATGTGTTGTATTGGCGTAGTAGATGATTTTACCAGAGATTATACGAAGCATACGTTCCGTGTGGTTACAAGAAAAAAAAGTGATGGCGAGTATTTCAATGAACTAAAGCGTTTCCTGATGAGATACTATACAGAGGAGCGTGCACAAATAGAGATTAAACGCGCTTACACCTTCAAAGGAGATGACGAAATTCAAAAGTGCCTTGGCTACATAACGAGTTTTGTATATGAGAAGATTGCGGCTAAACGTAAGCAGGCTATCTATGACATGGAGCGCTTCTGCAACAGTGCAATTATGGATATGCGTCCTTGGTTAGAGGTCAACGAAGATCTAAAAGATGAAATCTTCTATTACTTTAACTCTAAATATGCCAGAGAAGGATATTCAGTCGATATAAATGGTGTAGAAACGCCATATTCGCTGACTAGTGACACCAAAAGAGGCGCGAAGTCTTCATTTGCCATTCTATTTAAGTATCTGAAGGTCATCGAAGATGATTTGGTCAATGAAGATACTCCTAAAAATAATGTAATGCACTTGCAGGGCGCAGTCCGGCTCATCCGTCGTGCTTTGACTGAACCTAATCCTGCTCTCGACCTGCTAAATGTATTCTGTATAAAGTATCTTAGGAATACGACTGAGAACGCCATCGATGAAATGAAACGTAGTTATATTGAAGGATACTGTGAATTTGGTAAAAGAACATTTTCTAGACAAGAGTTCTTTGAAAAAATGCAAGAATATAAAAACACGCTTCTCGCAAAGAAAGTCATTTCCAGAAAAGATTATAAACAATTCGAAGAGTGGGATATTATAGCTGAAGCTAAGATATACGCAGATTGGCTGAAATCTTTCAGAGACAGATTTGTGGATAATAATACAGATAATCAATAAGTAAGCATATATGGAAAATCAAGAATTATTTGAGCAATTAGCAAAACTCCAGAGAAGCCTTCAAGATATTGATAGTGCTCGTAAAATGGTCGACGAAACCATAGAAGCTTATAACGGAGTGTCATCACATATTGCATCATATTCAAATCAACTATCTTTAGTTTCGGATAGAATCAATCAATTGATAACACTGATTATCCAGAATAAGGATACGCTTTCTTCAGATATAGATACAAGGGTAAATGCTACGTTGGAAAAAGCAGAACAAACGTCTGTTCGTTTTTCTGAAAATATTTCCAATATTCTCGCAAATTGCGCGAAGGAAACAAGAGACCAGATTCTGGAATTGAATACTACTGCATCTAATATCGCAGGCTACTAAAGCAGCTAATGAGTTACAGCAACAGTCTCTTGTCGCTCTTGATGCAGCTACAAGCAAACTCAATTCTGTATCCTCAGATCTCAGAAGTAATATAAGTGCTGAGTTTATTTCGTTTTGGACTAAAACACGGAAGAGTCTTATGGTGTCCACTATCGTTCTGTCAGTCTTAATAGGGTTTAATATTGTTATTGCCTTGACGCATTGATACATTAATGTGCTCATTGGAAATATTTATAGTACAGAAGATCTCGTTTTTACCTGGATCCCTGAGCTTGTAATGTAAGGAAAGCATTCAATTGGGATTTGCTTTTTTATAGAAATCAGTAGATGTTAATATTAAAACAATAAAAACATGAAATATCAAATTCAACAAATATCTTACGATTTTTGTGTATTCCAGGATATAGAAAAATGTACATGGGATTTCACGACGTCGGAAATACATACAGATAAGGGCTCGCTAGTGATTCTCAGTTTTCAAGAAGTAGAACAGAATGGTCAAGTTGGTGTCCAAATGAGTGTAAATGGATGGCTAAATTTAGGAGAATATAGCCTGTCATCACCTATAAGCGAATCAGTAAATGTCAGGACAATTGCTATCATGCGACGGGCGTACAACGTGTGGTTGTGGGTATATATGTTTGATGGCGATAATCAACCAGTTGCTGTTTTCTGTGGCACGGATATCTTTAATGGAACAACTGGTTTTGATGATTATGTTAGAAAATTAAAGCGTGTGTCTGATGGGGGTGTTGATTATATGGAAGAATTGAGTGGAGACAGTTTGCGTGATGGTTTTACTCCATCTGCAGAGGAAAAAATTACAGATTGTATTCTTGTTGATGGCAATAAATATAAGGGTTGGGGATATTATCGCAATGGCTGTTTCTATCCACATGGTTGTGGGCGAAAGTATTATCCGGATTTCTACGTTTATGGAAATTTCAAAGAGGGGAAGTTGAATGGTCCTGCCATCAATAGTCACAACCATTATATGTTTACGATGTTTTTCAAGAATAATCGAGGTAATGGATGGGGACTTTGTATTGATGGCGGATATCTTGTTGAATTTGGTTATTATGAGAACAGTAAGCTTAAAACTGATTTGACGTATTTCGTCCAGTGGTACTATGAAGGAAAATTTAGAAAATCAGAACGCACAGATGAAAACATGATGTCTGTGTACATATCCAAAGAAACTAAAGAAGTGACTAATCTTCTCATTGGATATGCTCCCAAGAAAATATCTGAAAGTATGTCCTTGTCTTGTATGGGCTTTCGTTTTAGATCGGACGGCTCTGTTTGGGTTGGGACAGGCAACTTAAATGTGATGACTGGCTATTATATTCATTTTAGATGTGATGGATGTATTGATGTTGGCAAATTCAATGATGGCTGTTTAGAAGAAAGAATGTCTCTACAGGAGCTTATTGACACCTATTTTGGAACGAATACAATAAACGAAGATGGTATATGCGCTGTTTTTTTTGGCAATAAACCTTCTTTCCAACTTGAATGTGAAGCTGAGAGAGAACGTTATCGTAATATTGGGGAACCTAAAATTAATTTCAATTATTTTACTTATAGTTATGAATTCAATGATGATAACTCAGATGAATTGCCGTTTTGATACAAATATTTAGTAATTTAATAACTGAAATTGTTTTGTTTACATCCCCCCCCCCCCTTAATGTATAATTCCCTAAGAAGGTAAACTTATCCTCTTAGGGAAGTGTATATCTTCAGTATCTAAAAATCATATGCGACGTAAGAATGTTTGCTGTATCGGCCTATTATAGAATTGGCATAATTCCTCTGTTTTCAGGCTCGGTAGACCATTGAACTTGCCAAGTTCTACCATCACGGGTGTCCACGAGAATGAAATTGTACAGATTCTGTGTTTTGTAGAGTTCAAATCTTCCGGAAATTTCTTTCTGTCCTTCCGGTAGCAGGGAGAACCTGTTAAGAGTGGACTTGAATCTGTAGTCATCGCCTTTTACCGAGTATTGCACTTGCCATATTATTCCAGTCGCAGTGTCGAGTTCCAGAAATGTCCACATGTTTTCGGTCGCATATAGTTTATAAGCCGAAGGCGTGACCAGTTCAGTGATTTTTGAGATTTCATTGAACTCTTGGTTAACAGCAGCATTTTGAGTACAAGCATTGGTGACAAAAAGTAGGCTGGCAAAAATGGTTATTAATCGATACATAACATTGAAATTTTATTAATAATTATTGTTGGTTACATGGAGAATATCTGAATTGTAGATTTCTTGTTCAGAAGTCTTCGTCAATGCGGGAGAGGCGTTTTATCCTTTCGGGAATGCCGAACCGTTCGTTGAGCTCCGCTTCAATGATGGCATTGATTTCGCGACGCCTGCGGGCCTGCTCGATGGCGAATCGGCGGTTTTCTCTGCGGTGCTGCTGATATGCTTCCCATTTCGTTTTGTTTTCCGCAAGCATGGCCTCGACCTTGTCCATGGTGTTGTCAATGACGGGCTTGCCGAGTTCGCATTCCCAGACTGTGATTGCACTCCAGCCGATGGATTCAAGGCGCTGGATATTGACGAGGTCCCGCTCCTGATTCCGTGTGATCTTATTCTTCCAGAATTCAGTCCGCGTTTTCGGCATGACGAATTTGCTGCAGCCCTTGTGCCCATGCCAGAAGCAGCCGTTCACGAAGATGCATGTGCGATATTTGGGCAGGACGATGTCCGGTGTCCCGGGCAATGTGCGGACACATTTGCGGAACCTGTATCCACGATGCCACAATTCACGCCTGACCGCCTGTTCGGGGCGTGTGTCCTCCGAGTGTATGCTGGCCATGCAATCGTGGCGTTGTTCTGGTGTCATGCGGTCCGGCATAATCTAATGTCTGTCGATTATTTATCTTGCTGAATAACTGCTATGCTCTGTAAAAGGCTGCTTTGGGTTTCCATATCAACTGTTTCTGCTTGAAACCACACGTATGGCCTCAATACAAAGTTAGTGAATTTTATGGACTTGACAGTTATCCGATGTGCTACCGATTGGAGATTTTTACATTGACCTGACCCACTACGTTTTCTGGATGGAATCCGCAAATGAAAACCTGGCGGCTCAGCTTGTGGGCCGACCGCCAGGCAAACCTGATACCCGCATCGTTCTACAAGAATCTCTGTGGCCTTTGCTGGAATTTATTTATGTCAATCTGTCAGAATGCCACTTCCATCGGGGCAAGAGTCTTTATGCGTTCGGATGGTTATTCTTCAATATGGTTAACGGTTCTTGGGAAGACCGTAAGTCTGAGCTCGGTAGAACCATATGGTACAAGGTCCAGCCATACAGTATTATCCTTTATGGGTTCTGCAAAGCCTCCTTTGGGCATAACAGGGGTATATCGGCTGGAATCCAATTGCCACGCTATTTCTTTTGCTGGAACCTTCAGAATGTATGGCGAATTGCCTTCATCATATGGATAATCACCAACAGAGTAGCTATCATTCTTCTCTGTTACAATCTCTGAGGCATGACTTAGATCAAGAGCATAGTTCCATTTCCCTGTAGGAATCATAGACCAACACTTGAAATCAGGATTTCCTGGGACTTTGCCATTCATGTTCGCATATACGTTAGTATCCTCCTCTTTTGAGTGTGGGACACTGAAGGAATAAAGCAGGGGGCCTCTTGTGATGAACAGGCCTTGATTACGAACATCAGTAATTCGAGGACTCATATCCAAAGACAGTGTGATGTGATCACCATCAGAGAACGCTCTCTCTATCTTGACAAAAGTTCCCGGAACCAGTTCCATATCCATCAACTTTCCATTCACCCGGATTTGAGAATCTGCTGACCATTCGGGAATCCTCAGACAAAAAGATAAAGTCGTCGCCGCAGACAGAGAGAATTTGAAATCTATCAATCCGTCAAATGGATAAAGAGTCTTTTCCTCAATCGTACAATCAACTGCATCTTTTGTCTTGAACCGATACGTTGTAGGCGCGTATAATGCTGCTGTAATCTCATCATGATTGCCACGCAGCCAAGTATATGCTGTATAATCCGGCATAAAACGATGTACGTTTCCTGAACAGCATTCTGTTTCATGTGTCGGTCTGAAAGCCATCCATGTAGAACCGTGGAAGAATTCATTGTGGTTGCTATTTCCAGTAGCGATTACTTGATTGACAGATGAAAAGTACTGGAGAGACTTGAAGTCTTTTGTGATAGCTCCAGGTCCAGCATTGAATACAGCACGTTCTATCTTATCAGCCCACTTCGCATCTCCGGTTACCGTCAAAAATTTGATCAGGCTCCATGTATAGTCTGTTATATCACACGTTTCATGACTGTTAATAATGTTCTCATTCCCGACAAGGGCCTCAGCACTCGCCGGAACACCATCAGGAAGCATATGGTCGCGGGTCAGTTTGTATTCTGCATTCAACGCCAGATCACGGTACATCTCATTTCCTGTGTACGCATATAACAACATCGGCAATTTCAATTCTTCGGCACAAGTTACACCATGCATCACCAATCTTTCATCATTCCTACATGTTTCTGGAACAAGATCAATAAAAGTCCCGGCATTCCATGCTTTCTCACACATTTCAAGAAGTTTCCGGTCACCAGTCTTCCCATAAACCCAGAGCATTCCCTCCAAGCTGACAATATTTCGCCAGTTACCAATTTCCTCAATCGTGAAATTCAGATAATGTTTGTGGAGTGCATCAATGACTCTCTGGTCACCAGTTCTTTCGTAATATGCCTCAAGGACACGAAAATACACGCACATAGCCCACATCGATTTGATTTTAGGATTACCAAGTACGCCTTTGTCTGAGGCATGCGCCAATGTGTAGTTTATCCCATCTACTGCTGTGTCAACCATATCTTGATCATCGATCAGGTAACCAAGTCTTATGAGCCCGTCAGTATAATATGCCGTTTGCTCATAACGCCACCAATCCCTACCGTAAGTTCCGGTATTACGTCCTATTTCTCCGTTCCATAAACAGGAATTATAAGGATATGATAAAGCTTCCGGATGCCCTGTCATACCGGATTTCTGTCTCAACAGAAACTCTTTGAGCCATCCCTCCGGTCGTATATCAGAACCTGCTCCACCCTGAAAAACGGAAAAATCCTGCGCAGATGCAGTAATCGCTGCTATCAGCAATAAAAAGGTTATCAATGTCTTTTTCATGTTCATGTATTGATGCTTATCTATATTTTTTTTACTCTGTTATCATAAATCTGACCACTGGCGCACATAAATGTTGAACGCCGTGTTGGTGCTCATACCGAATTCTTCGCAAAGACTGTCGAATTGCATTTTCAAATCGGAGTCCAATCTAATTGTAAGAACTGATTGTGCCATAATTCTTAAGTGTATTCCACAAAATAGCAAAATGAATGCAATGTGCAACTAATATGTATTGATTTTATTGCTAAAAATATAAATAGCAGATTCGTATTGTCCAGAACGACAGGTGTTTTATAAAGAAATTTGCCGGTTCTCAAGAAAAACCATAATTTTGTGGAGTTGATTGAATCAAAAGACATAAAGTTTACCATACTTCGTGCATTGAAACATTCAATACTTATTGCGAAATTTTCCGACTAACGTTTGACAGAACATCGAGGATACATTGATGCAGGTATCCCGTTGATGCGATATACGAAAACCGTCGGAGAGTCATTACCAAACTTTTCGACGGTTTTATTTTTGTGCCTGTTGGTGACAAAAGATATATCTGAATCACTGTCCGTTCCTTTGCTATGGCGGCTCATACAATGGTACATGGCAGCTTTTCGGACACGTGCATACCAGCAGAAACAATACCGGAAAGGATGCGCCCAGGCTGAGTATGCTTCTTCCGACACAATATGATGTCGGAGTGGACAACAACGATTTCACACCGGTCTCTTTTGCGCAGGTGAAAGCAATTATTGAGAAACAAATTGAGCAATCGAAGAAAGGAGAACAATAAGATGAAGATACCATAGAAGTTCCGTGTTGAACAGCGGCTTTGCAAGTGAATACGGAGAACTGATTGCCGACAGCCGGATCGATGCCTGGATTTACGGGCATTCGCACACCAACATTGACACTGAGATTGGGGTACCCGTATAATCAGCAATCAAATGGGATATGTATTTGAAGAAGAGCACCTGACGAACGGATTTGATCCGGCCAAATTTATTGAAATTTAATGGGCATATAGAAATGAGTGAAAGAAAGATAATAGATAGAAACTTCCTTGTTGATTTGGCGAAGGAAGTTGGTCTGAACGCCTCACAGTTGGAGGCGTTAGGCACAATGCGTCATTGGGAGATTATAGTTGGTGGCGATATGTTGGATCGTTTGGTTGAGATCCAGAGTCAATTCGAGCGGCTTTACGTAATGGGCGACGATGATTATCGGGGATTCTATATCGAAGTACCACGGCCTGCGCCGGAAGAGTGGGGCGATGCCGAGGAATTGATTGCTACTGGGGAATATGAAAGCCGGGAGTCGTTTCTCGAGGATTGGCTTGCATGCAATCCTATGGAAACCAGGTGGTTCCATGTTGCTTCGTGTAGATACAGGGATTCTAGGTCAATCCGTATTGCGGACAGAAAGCGTACACGCTTTATCATTGCGAATCGCTCCAATTGTGAGGATGCAGAGTCAGATTATTTATGGTCCAAAGAGATCCTAATCAGCCTCTTTGACTATCTGGAACGGCTGATTGATGTCATTGTCGCAAATCCGGATGGATTCAATGATTATGTGGCGCACAACCTGCCGTACCAGCAACGAACAGGACGCATTTCACAAAAAGAATTCGACGACATTGTACCGATTTTTAAGATTGAGGTAGAAGATATGGAAACGGCCATCAAGGCATTGGAGGACTCAGTGAATGGGTGTTCTGTCCCTCTTTTGGAAACAATGACTATTCGAAAGTATTGCTCCTATTACCGCATTGCCAATGAGGCGTATGAAACTTATTATCGGAATAGGGGAGTTGGTGAATGTCTCTACGTAGATCCTCAGGATGTCCCGGAAGAACTGCGTGATGTTGTTTACTATAAGCGAGTGAAGTTCGTGGATGTGACGGAAATGTACGACATTGATAGTCTGGATGATTTCAGAAGGTTCGCAACTGATCACTATGGTGAGCTGGGACTGTCGCGTCTGAATATTCTTGCCTCAAACGACCGACAACACGGGTGGAAGATTGTTGTTTCCAACAGTTATTCTGCCAAAGTCGAGCTAGCTATTGAGGTTGCTACGGCTCTGTATAAGGCCGGAGTTCCGCTGATGATATACGACGCAGAAAAGTTCCTGAAGATTCTGAAGGAAGAAGATTATGTGCGACTGGTTCCTGAGTCTTTCCACAATTATATGGGCTACCAAGAAGAGGGTTGCGTATACGAACTACCATGGGAATATGAATGCGCGGACGATGACGACTCGTTTCTGACTTTGAAGCAATACCATTCGCTTGTTTCTATTGCAGAATGGCAGCCTGAATCTCGTGTAAAACCTATCTCCTGACGAAATGTGTATATGAGACTTGGTTTACCATATGTGGTTAAGCCAAGTCTTTCAGCGTTTTCCTGACTTCCTTATCAAAGTCAGAATCAATCTGTTGCGTCGGGTCAAACAACGCATATTCATCTTCGGCCTTTTTCTTTGCCTGAGCCGCAGAAATCTTGCCTTTGTCAGGAAGAATCTGATAGCGGCGGAATGTCAGGAATTCATTGATGCTGGCAGCGAATTGCTCCATATTGAATGTGTTCTCGCGCTCAATGAGGTCTTCGATATAGTCGAAGTATCCTGCTACGGTGCGTTCCAGCTGCCGGATTTCCTTTTCCTGAAGGTAGTTCTTTGCAATGCTTACATCTGATTTCAAGACTCGTCCGTCCGGAGCATTCTTCCAAGTCGTCAAGCCCATATGCTCTTTCGTATGGTCGGCTTTGGTATAGACGATTTCCGCCGCTGTCTGCCCTGTTATGGCGTAGTGGAAGCGGTTTTGGACCATTGCGTAGAAATCTCGTGTTGTCTTTGCGCTGCGGTCATAGTCAATGCTGCACTCAGCGTATATATCGGTTATCTGTTGCCAGATACGGCGTTCGCTTGCGCGGATGGAGCGTACTCTTTCGAGCAATTCACGAAAGTAGTCTTTCCCGAACATTGCGGTGCCTTGCTTCAGGCGCTCATCATCCATTGCAAAGCCTTTGCGGATATATTCGTTGAGAATCTTTGTGGCCCATTGACGGAAACGAGTGGCCTTGAGAGAAGAAACACGGTAACCAACGGCAATGATGGCATCAAGTGAATAGTAGGATGTCTCGTATGTCTTAGCGTCAGTGGCAGTTGTTTCCATTTTGGAAATAACTGAATCTGCCGTGAGTTCCCCCTCTTCAAATATGTTCTTAAGATGTTTGCTGACAGCAGGAACCCCGACCCCAAATAGTTGTGCCATAGCTTTTTGGGTACACCATATCGTTTCATCTTTTATAACCACCTGCACCTTGCCACTGTCTTCCGGCATATTGTACAGTAGGAATTGAACCTCTCTATCCATATCTACTACTTCTTCTGCTTGAAACCATACGTATGGCCTCAATACAAAGTTAGCGAATTTTATGGACTTGACAGTTATCCGATACTCTTACGATGGCACATTTTTACGTCATCGGTGCGGTAATTATGTTTTCCGGTTGATACCCGTTCAGTGATTCCGGTGATCCCCATTCATTTTGGGGTTGATTCAGGTGTGTTTTTGAAAGCAAGTATTTGACGTTATCTATTGATTTGGAAAACTTCCCATAACAACAATGGAGACTCAATGAAAAGGACGAATTTAAAATAACATTACCGAACCGAAAGCAATCATGTCCGAAGTGGTACATTTGAAAACGCTCCAGAAGGTACATTTAATGTGATATAGTCAGTTCATGCGCAGGAACATGAACGGCAAATTTTACTTTCCTGTGATACACTTTACCGCTATGTCTGTGATTGTGGCTGCCATAATCACCCTGTCAGCAGCTACAGTGGACTTGACTCTCTTCGTGAGCGACTTGCCAATCGCAGTTGGGATGGAAGCTCAGAACGGTCATCCGCTTTAGGATTATCACTCGATGGCAGTTCTGCAAATGGATTCGGTTATGGTAACAAAGTACATGACTCTTATGGTAACATTGAGAATGGTCCTTTAGCCGATGGTACCAGTAATCATGTGTCGTCTGATGGGCTTTGGATCCGCTGGGATGATGTTGATGAGAAGTCGATGGAGTACCTTTCAAGAATAGTGAAGAGTCAGCTGTACATCGGTTCTCCGGTATATTTCTTCTTCAATCTAGCCAGCACAAACCTTACAGACAAGTCTCAACTGGTTAACCTGGATGCCATTGTGGAATTGTCAAGACAGTGGCATCTTAAAGTTAGGGTGACAGGAGCAGCAGACTCTGTAACAGGTACTGCCGATGGCAACGTCGCCTTATCTCAGGCACGAGCAGATTACATCTCGTCGATCCTACAAGAAAGGGGAGTGCCATCAGATATGATTCAAACTGTGGCAATTGGAGGAATCGAACAATTAAGTCCGGCAGCTCTGAATAGACAATGTAAAGTTGAGATTATTCTATAAACAATAAGGGCAAGGTGCTAAATTTACCTTGCCCTTATTGATGTTAAGGCTGAAACAATTCCTTGAACAAGAATCGGTTTTCTGCATCAGTGATGCTTCTGCCTTTAAGAACATTATCATCAATATATGCTTTGAATGAACCTAGACGTTTTGGACTGTTTATGTAACCGTATATTAAATCAAAGAATATGAATTCCTTATTATTCAAAGGGTATGTGAGTTTGACGAGAGTATCATAATCTAGCAGGATAGGTACCTGAATAAACACATTCTCTATTTTGTAATTCGCAGACAGTATATTTGAAAATTCTGTTATGACAAGTTGATTCACGCCATTGCAGTTATATACAGTGTCTGTCGTGATAACAATTGGGGCAATGTACTTAATATTGCTTATTTGTGGATCTACTTTGTCATAATCTTTAGAGTTGATGATCTTATTCATGACCTCTAACAGTTGGCCTGCTCCTTTAATTCGGGTTTTGCCTTTATCGTTAGTTTTATGACAGCATACTCTATCAAGTATCGTATCTTTTATAAGATCAATGTCTTTAGACTGCTTTACATCGTCAGCCAATGTAATATCTTTATACTCGAATAGGTATAATACCTCTCCTTGGCGCACATAGTAATCAGGTTCTCCAACAATTCCGAGAGCTTTCAAATCTTCACCAGAAAACTTTGCGCTACAATTATTGTCAAAGATTCTATCCATTAATGGATATAGGAGATGTTGTTCAGAAAAGACGTTTCCAATCAAGCCTTTGAAGTCTCCATAACTCTTAAATGGCTTTTGATTTGGTTGAAGTAGGTCGTTTTTGATTATGCTATCATAGAAATCAAATATTAATCCCTGATAGATTTTATCCACAAGAAAATTGCTGGATAATAATAGATATGAATCTTGGTCAATAGGGAAGATAAATTTATTTCTAAAGTAATTATTCTTTGTTGGTGAATGCCACAACCCTTTTAATTGAGGATCAGATGTGTCTATAATAAATCTACTTAAGAATGTTGATAATTCTCTTTTCATTGTCAGTTGCCTTTTTTCGATGGCTTCTGCCAAAAAAAGGAAAAGAATAAAGATATATTCATTCCAAACACCAGTACCCACATCTTTCAGGAATGCAGATAAGTAGTTTTTGAAGTCAGGATCTTTTTCACAAAAAGAAAAGAACTGTATTGCTTTAAATATTTGTGGTCTGAAATCTTTGCTGAATTTGTACTCACAGATAGGAATATCCATGAGTATTGATAAATCAATCACGTCCTTATTCGACAAGTCATCTGCGACCTGACTATCTGACCAGAGCTGGTTACAGTAAAGAATCGCCTTAAATGAAGATGATTCTTCCTCTTGAGTCAACTCTAAATCAGTGTCTTCAAAATCATCCATTGAGCAGTAGTTTGACAATGCTAATGAATAAAAATAGATGGCTGTATCGTGTGATATCAGGAATGGAAAATCATGTCTTCTGATGAATTGAAAGACTTTCTGCCTGTCTTTTACAGGAAGATAACTAATCAGATCGCGAATGATCTGCTTCTGAGTAGCTGTGTCTGAGTATGCATATTCGACCATTTTGTGAATATCGACCATGAAGTTTAGCAAAGCGACTGTAGGCATGTCGTTGATTAAAGCCAGAGGGTCGATAGATTTATAATCTTTCCAAAGATCATTATAGCATAGTGCTATGTGCATCTCTGGTAAATTCGGATTATTATTCGTAGGATCTTTATGTTTACTCATATTATTATAGGGATTGAAGTTTATTGATTATGATTCATCAGATTTCTGCAATTTCGACGAGATGAATTTCTCCGTTGGTTTTATAGTTACCATGGTTTGAACCTCTTATTACACATTCTGCTTCAAGTATGGAACCTTTCTTGATTCTATGTGTGAACTTCCCCTTTTTAGGACAGCCTGAGATCAGACTGCAATATAGTGTTTTTTTAGTTTTTCCGCCACATATTGCAGTTCTTGATTGATTTTTGATATGCCACCTCGAGCGTGAGACGGAGATATTTGCAAGGCTGCCCGTAGGGCACTTGTCTTGGCCTTGCAGATATCGGAAACGAAGCTATCTTCGCATATCAGAACATCAATCATCATCCTTTTCTTGCAATGCCCTGTATTCGTAGGGCGTCATATTGTTCAAAGACTCGTGGGGTCTTTCGTTGTTGTAGTAGTTTCTCCAAGATTCTGTCTGCATCCTTACCTCATCGATGGTTCTGAAGATGCAAGCGTCCAGAACCGATCTGAGATAGCTGCCGTTGAAGCGCTCGATATAACTGTTCTGTGTCGGACATCCAGGTTGCGTATATAACAATCTAATATCGTTGGCAGCACACCATTCCTGGAACTCCTTTGCGATGAACTCAGGGCCGTTGTCACAACGTATGTTGCGCGGCTTGCCATTGAGATATCACTTTCTCAAGCACCTTGATGGCCCTATGGGCATGGAACGACATTGACACTTCCTGTTCAACTGCAACCCTGTCGCTGTCATCGATGATGTTGAGAACGCGGAACTTACGGCCGCACTCAAGGACATCGCTGACAAAGTCGATTGACCACGTTACAAAGGGCTCCATAGGTTGCTCAAGCGGGTTCTTTACTCTAGCTGGCAATCGCTTCTTGAGTCGCTTCCGCTTCTCATAGTGCATTGCCTTGTACACGCGATACACCTTTTTATGGTTCCATGCGTAACCGTCACGCCTGATTATCTCAAAGATCTTCCAGAAGCCGTCACCATGTTCGGATGCTTTGCGTATGGCCTCCTCCACGGCACTGTCATCCTTGACCGACTCGTAGTAGAAGTAAGATCTGTGGATGTCCATCATCTTGCACGCCCGAGAGATGCTCACTCCATATTCTTCTACGATACCGTTCGCAAGGTCCTTTTTGATCTCGGGCTCTAGAGTTTTTTTTCGATGACCTCCTTGAGTATCCGATTATCCAGCACTAGATCCGCATACATCTGCTTAAGTTTGCGGTTCTCTTCCTCGAGTCCCTTCAGCCGTCTGACCTGGCTGACCTCCATACCGCTGTACTTGCTCTTCCAGTTGTAGTGTGTGGCTCTGGATATGCCATGTTTTCTTGCGATGGTCTCGGCATCAACGCCGCTTTAAAGTTGCTGGACGGCCTTCACCATCTCAGACTCACTGTGGATCTTCTTTTTCATACTGTTCTTCCTAAGATACAGTTAAGACTTTTGTCTAATTCAGAACTGTCCTACTTATAGGGAAGGCTACAAAAAGGGGAAGTTCACAATATTACTTGCTCTTTTTCCTTAACTCATCCAAATATGCCGATGTAATGATACCGGACGGCAATGCAATCAAAGCGATACCCACAATCGCTGATATCATTCCAATGATTCTTCCTGTCATCGTTACTGGATATACATCTCCATAACCCACAGTAGTCAATGTACATGCAGCCCAGTATATTGCATCAAAGAATGTCTTGATCATAGGCTCTCCATCAACATTATATATCAGCAATGCAGTACAAAAGACGTATGACAAAGCCATAACCAATACAGTCAGCAAAGTTCTGGATTCTTGCCTTATAACCCTAAGCATTATCTGTAGCGGCTCGTAATAACGCAAGAATTTCACGACCCTAAGTATCTTTGTCAATCGGGCAATTCTCAGGAGTTTGAACGATGGGGTCAATAGACTTAATGTTGGCAGGATTGAAAGCAAGTCTGTAATAGCCCAGCCATTAAATGGATAACAGATGAAAGCAATGCTCCGTTTCCTTTCGCTTCGGAGATCCGCAGTCATCCACCTTAATACATAGTCTATTATGAAAATAGCACAACATCCCACATCGATAACATCAAATAACCGACTGGAAGTCCTAAACATTAACGGAACAATACTTAGGCATATGACAAACAACATGAACCAATCATAGATTCTGCTTGACAAATTATCCTGTTTAGGCTCTAGAATAATATTGATTATTTCTCTCACACCCATCTTTTATAACCCCCAATATCTGAAATATAAATCTGATTCAACAATCTCTTCATATCTATCATCGACGCTTGTAAACAAGTCTAGTCCAATCAGTAGCTCTAAATCATTCACAGACATAGCATAGTCCTGAACTTTATGGTGTTCGGGGCCATTCGGCATAACAAATGCAATAGTATTGAAAACGTTATCCTTGACAGTCAAGAAAGCCTTGAAAAAGGCATCCGGCACAACGACCCCCTGAGGACCGATCTTACCATAAACGTTTTCGTCTATGATAGGCCCGCAAATGATATATACACGATCAAATTTTCTTGCCCATTCCCTTGCCAACTTCTCAAGAGTGAGCCAATCTGTAGAATTCAGTTCATGATTCTGAGGACAAATATTAGTCAGATAAAAACTCTCATACATTGTCTTTTCCGACCATTTCAAATCTGCAGCTGGACACATATGACCTTTGTCCCATCCCGAATTACTATAGTCTTCTCTCATAGCTTGTCGCCCCCGAAATGAGAAATCTTGCCCAAACTGTCCCTTTCGTGGATATTGCCCTTCTACTTCAGTTGCAGTCAACTCATAAGCGACCCAGTTCGGAATCAAGGTTGACGTATTATATGAGACTGTAAATCCCGTATAAATAATTACATTATCCTGTGCAGTAATCTTTGGCATCTCCAGTAAGTTACCAGAGATCTTTTTTGCAGACTGGCCATATCCAATATGACAAATCAAGCATACCAATATAATCGTTATTCTTCTCATAGGCATTCATTTAATATAGGTTTCAATCCTTTGCTCTGCTTACGTGAAGTAGCAAACAAACCTCCGCACTTGCACTTCATTATACATTCATCGCAGAACTCGGCATACTCATTCTTCCAATCCGAAATAGACTTGACGGAGAACTTCCATAGACTACGTTTGATGACACAATGAGGCAAATTAAATATTGACACATTCAGTCCCCAACGGCTCATCTCTAAGGTTGCAGTTTCGAGTTCGTCTTGATAATCCACTGGATCAATCCAAACTAAATCGTGGTTCTTAATCGTAAATCCGGTATACTCCAGTCCCATCAGCGAAATATACTTTACAAAAGGTAGGTTGCGATAAATGAAGATCGCCATCTTTGGGAGTCTTCTAATAGTGACTTTAGTCAGCACAACCCTTAATTCGACGTCAAAGCCAAATCTTTCAAGATTATACAATCCTTGCAATGTCTCATCAAATGCGCCTTTTGCCTGAGCAATATAATCATGATCTGCAGCACAGTCAGAATGCAACGGAATACCAATCAGAATTTTCTCATTGCCGCACTGTTCATAAAACCTCCTTGCATATGATATATTCGAGAAAGCACGTCCGTTAGTAAGTAAATGGACCTCTGTTTCTGGTAAAATTTGCCTCAGATGAGAAATCAAGGAAAATAACTTATCTTCCAGTAAAGTTGGCTCACCTCCTGTTATACCCAATGACGGCAGATCTTTTGGAGCGCTATCTATCAGTTTGATATTCTTGTCGTAGTTTCTATCTAAGTCATTGACATTGATAGGAGGCTGACAGCACATAATGCATCTATTGCTACATTGTGATGTAACAAACAGGACATTATCATTAGAGTTTATATCAATAATATCTCTCATATTATTCCACTCCTGTAATCCAACGCTGGAATATCGGCATTAACTCTTCCCTTCTTGTATCCAGCAATGTGAACACATGTTCAATTATAGTTTTATTCTTCTTGCACAAATTTGATTCTGGTCTATATCCATACTCATCACCTTGGGTAGAATAATTTCTGACTGGATCTGCCCCACAAATTGATTGGTACGCACAATCGGAGCATCCGGCTACATATTCTGTAGCCCAAACTCTTGACAGTTCCTGTACACGTTTGCCATAGAATATATCCTCATAACTATCAGTGATCTTACCCAATCTAAAAGTATAATCGCCATTCTCTGCTAACATTCTGGATTCATCCGATGCATATACATAACCATCATAATTATAGACTACAACACCGTTAACGATTCCTGATGGGGATTGAAGGTCAACGAATCCTATTGAGAAAGGCGTCAAAATCTTTTTGAGAATCATCGTGGTAAGCTCCTCAATAAAAGTTTCACCAGACTTATTAATCTCAATAATATGCTCAAGAGCCTCTTTATAGAAATCTATAAACCTATCAAAATATAACGGCCAATCATCATTATCTTTAGCCAAGCCGTATGGATTCAAAGATCTGATGAACATACTGTTGAATCCATTTGCGCGATATGCATCTACGATCTCTTTAGGATAATTTAGCGATAACTCAGAAGTGGTCATCAATGCAGACACCTTATAGTCTCCTACAGCTTCCCGTACTCGTTTAATTCCAGCAATTACTTTCTCATAGCTATCCGTTTTGCCCCTATTGGTATTATGGAGCCATTCCGGGCCGTCTAATGAAGTGGAAAACACGACATTGTAATTTGAGCAAAACTCCAAAAGCTTTTCTGGTATATTGACACTATTGGTACAAATAACGTATGTAACCTTCTTATTATTAAATAGTTTCTTTTCCTCCGAATATAAGATGCCTTTCATTATTAGGTCTGATACCAATGTCGGCTCTCCGCCTTGAAATTCCATTGTGACATGAGGAGAAGGAGACTTATACATAAGATCGATAGACTTGAGCAAATCTTCTTCACTCATATCAAATCCCTTTTTGTCACATACTCTACTTGATGCCTGACAATATACACAGTTCTGATTACATCGTAATGTTACCACAAAAATGTGCAAAGCAGTATAATTATCAAGGAAACTCTTTTTTGTAGCAAGTCTGACGGAAAGATTATCGAGTAATCTTGGAATTGGAGAATCACTTATGATAAACGAAGCCTGCAAGTCCTTATATAGATCTTCGTCTTCCTTTACCTCTCTGTTCACGATTCGTGATACTGTACCTCCGGGCACAAACAGATAATCACCAAAATCATTGGTAATTAACTCCTTCCCATTTATTGGAGCAAACTTAAATGGCAGCAGATAGTACACTAATCCTTGAAATCAAATTCAACAAAATCATCATTGTTTGCAAAGGCTTTTGCAAAGAACAATTCCCTGAGATTGTTCGTCTCATCCTGCACGACTTTGCGATTCTTATAATCTACCAGCTTTTGGCTCAAATCAGCGATAACACTCGCCCATACTATTTCAGAGGTAGAATCCTTTCGTCTGAGAGTAACTTGTTCTATGGACGAATCTGCTACCTTTTTGCGAAGGATAATGTAACCTGACGAATACCAATAAAGAACCTTATCAATGACTACATCGGGATAGATGTTCGTATCAATCTCAATCATTAGTGCGTTCCCGTTCTCAATTACTATTGCCTCAGTCATCATATTTCTTCTTTAAATAGAATATAATATCAGAGTCAGTCTGTCCTGCCCATTCCAACCCTACATCTGCAAGGAATGCCTTCAATGCATTCTCTATTGTGGTGTCAAACAATATAACCCCTTTGACAATTGTTCCCTGCAAGTAGCCCTTGTCAATGAGATAATTCTTCATTTCTGCCACATCGGTGCCGCTCATACCGACTTTTAACACTCTGTCTCCTAATTTATAATAACTTGTAGCATAGGATTTTAACTTATCTACAGTCGTACTACCTGCGGAGCCATCTACTGTAATGCCCATATCCTTTTGGAATGCTTTGACAGCATTTACAACAGCATCATCATATACTACATAATCTAAATAGTTTTTTGAAACCTGAGTGGATTTCAAATAGTCGCATTTTACCAACCAATCAGTTAACTGTTTAACATCCGCGCCATACAAATCTTTCTTCATAATGCGAGACCCAACAGTGTACGAGGATGGCGAAACGTATGTTGATGTACTGCTTGATGAAGTGGTACTTCTGGTAGTCGTTGTAGAAGAATAATGAGACGAGTGGGAATAATGGCTTGAACCTGACCTATGGGAACTATGACTTCGGTGGCTACTATGCGAACTATGACTACGATGTCCTGACAATGAATAAGAATCATCATCGTTAATCTGCAGCAGTAGTTTATAGCTTAAGTTCTTCTTGGCCTCTCCGTAAGCGAACTTGTCAGAATCTGTGTCAATATCATTAAAGGTTACCACAGGGGCAGCATCTGCTCCATGTGTTCCGGCAATCGCTGCCAGAGACGAGGTAACAATACCTTTAATCAAATCTTTGAAACTCTTTTTCATAGGCTAGAAATAATAAGTTAAACCTGTACCTAAAACACCGTCTTCTAACGTGGTAAAAAATGGTGTTGTGAACATTCTATAATAGAATCTCCAATCCCAATGGCGCCCTCCAAAACCCATTTGGAATACCCAAGATCCCGGACAAGAATTTACATATACACCTGAATAAGCTATATTAAATTCGTAACCTATTCCGAAATATGCACATACACCTAATAAATCGCCTGGTAGATAATTTAGGTTTACTGTAACTGGGATAGTGAGTGCGTTCACTTTGCATTTATATGGGTCGCTATCATAGCTCCAACTATAATCTGAATATCCAGACCAATGAGCATATTTAAGGCCAACAAACCCATTGACCCATTTATTATATGACCCAATGCGCATCAACAAACCTGGACTAATGCCATACCCTTCACCCTTTACATCAAAATCTACGGACAAGTCAACACCAAAAGTCACAAGCTTATCTTTTGTTTTATAAGAAGATGACGATGTAGGTGTTGAATATCTACTTGTCGAAGAAGAAGATCCGTAAGACGAGCCATAGCGATTGCTGCTTGCCGATGAACTTGAGTTATAAGATCTTGATGAACTGTTTGATGAGCCGTACGAAGAAGTAGATGAGGTTGTTGACGAGGTAGAATTTGTCTTCTTTGCCATAGCAGCCTTCCACTTATTCGCAATATAATCCTTGGTCATAGACTTTTTAGCATATGATTCTGCCTTTGTCCTGTCTGCATATGTAGAATTTGCATTAAACTTATCAGCAAGTTTCTTTGCCATTGTATCAGACGCCATATCATCATACTTACTGCCTGGATGCTTTGATCTAAACTGCTGATATGACTCAAATGTATTTTGAGTTTGTGCGGTCTTCCAATCTGAGTCGATCTCCCTATCCTTGATAGTTTGATTAAACTTTGCCAGCAAATCCTTTGCATCCTTATTGTCCGGATATTTTGCCAAAACCTTATTTACGAGTTCAATGCCACCTGACTCGTTTCCGCTGTCAAAACGTGCCTGAGCTTGACGAAGTGCCGAGGATATATCCTGAGCAGAAATAGTTACTGCCAGGAATAGTGCTATAATAAGTAATATGCTCTTTTTCATCGATTAGAAGAATTTAGGATCTAGCTGATTTGCAGCGTCATTATACTTGATTGAAGAAAACTTTGTGTTTAGGTTAGCATCCTGATATTGCTTCTGAGTTAAAAAGCTTTTGGCGTTCTTTACCATTTGATAATCAGCATCAAAATCATCAAAATACTCGTAGTTTTTCTTAAAGTCCTTCATTTTGTTACACTTCGGCACCAATGTTCTATTAGTGTATGAGCTACAAGCATTTTGAGGGACTTTTCCGAGGCCTTCCTTGAGTTCCGTACAATAAGTCCACGGAGCAACTGTGTACTTTTGAGCGTCAGCAATGGATGTCTCAACTTGTTTCTGAGTCCTACATAGCTGGCTGTTGTAAATAATAGACTGTATGCTATGGTAGCCATCAACAGCATTAATTGCAAACTGATAATTGATGTACTCTGCTAACGATTTAATTATATTCATATCTGCCATCACCCATTTGGTACGTGTGAAATATGATTTTAATATAGTCTCAGCTTTAGAGTTTACATCAGTCATATATGTTGTGACATCAGCTTGTTCAATTGCTCCCATTGCTTTAACAACCTCCAATTGGAAGTACAAATCATGCAGCTGATCCATATTCTGCTCGGACCAGTTCAGTGATAATGTATCAAGGCCTTTCTCGAAATTTCCTTTGAAATTATAGTACGCAATATCCTCGTCAGATGTTCCAATAAATATAAATTGGGACGCAATGAGATAAAGAGCACCTACAACGGAAACAACGATTAAAGCTATTTTTATAAACCGCTTCATATTGTATCGCAATTAGTCACCTATGTTTTTGATTAAATTAGAAATGGATTCAACTATGTCACCACGAAACATAATGACTAGGGTGACTAAGGCTGCGAGTGCTAAAACAACTCCAGAAATAATAAGAATCTTTGCCCATTTTGGTAAACTTCTATCACCTTCATCTCTTACAGGCTTAGGATTAAATGGTATGTTTACATGATATACTCCATTAATATCTGGATATGCCGCATAACCACACAGTCTTTTTTTCATTGTGAGGTCTTGGTAAGCTTCTGTAGATTCATCCAATTGCATAAATACGGGTCCAGAGCTTAATTCGTCTGGGAAGTTAAACTGTACTTTTACTCTTGCTAATTTGGGTTCCATATCTATCTGGATTGTAGAATAATTGTTAACAAATTGGTTAAGGTCAACGTTGACATCGTAAGGTTTAAAATGCTCGCCTCTGGCTGATACCAAAACAACGGGATTCGCGGCTATTTCGGCCTCTGTAAATCGTATAAGCTTACGATTCCTTTTATCCGGAATTCGTCCGTTTACAGAGATGCTAATCTTATCTTCGTCGTATCCTCTGCCATCATTAGTCTTTCGGATTGAGAAATAGAATGATTTCGTAAACTGAACATTTACCTCTTCTGCCGTTTTTAATGTAATTACATTTCCATCAACTGTGTAGATCTTATTGTTTACGAACGGTGGATGACACTCTACAACCTGACTATCACAATTATCTTTCTTATATGTTACTTTGAAGGATTGTGTATCATAAACATACGATGGATCACTAAATGCGTTAGCTACATTTTCAACGGTATAATAGCGTATTAACTCAGATGAGATTCTAGGAACCATGATGTTTTCCTTCACATCTTCCCGCTTCACTAAAATGATCTTATCGTATGAAGAATATTCTTTCTGCTCAATGAACGTAAATATCTCCTCGAGTTCTTTTGTGTCAGTATATTCTTTAAATCCAATACGCGGCTCTGTCGATGAAACGTCTTTTGCAACTGCTCGTTGAGGTATTACATGAGTGGATCGAGACATTCTCAGATTAGTGATGTCTTCCTCTATTCCCGAATATGAGTAATCACCATTAACAATAAGCCTGTCGCTCAATTTTCTCAATGATGATAATATGTCGCGACCATCGCACACCTTATTTCTGCCAACAAAGAAAGTAACCATAGCCATACCACCTCTTGAATCTCTAGGATTGCGAGTTATATATGAGAAATAGTTTCCATACTGATTCGCCCACATAACATAGCATTCAGTGCCAGGCTTACATACTTTACCGTGCAAACCTCTTGGGTCAACTATCGACTTTGCCCACACAGTTTCCTCTGTAAAACTGTATTGGCTTGCTAGTTTTACCGGATATGTACACTCATGTAGAGTGTCATCATCGAATTGTCCGTAAAAATCGACTTTAATACTATCTATCATAACTTATCCTCTTAAGAAGTCAAGAAAACTACGACCTGTACTTTCGCTTTTCTTGCAGATGTTATTTACTACAAGGCTAGCATACTTGCCGTTATATTCGCATAGTTGTTTAGCAACAACATTTCCAACGGAGAATGGTATAACCTTCAAATCCTTGACACCACAACTCTTGCTGATCTCTTTGAGAGTTTCCCAGAAACCATTGAAATACTTCTCTACATATTTCTGAGCCTCAATAGCCTGGTCTTTATATTCGCACACAATCTTGTCACTCTTTGTAACGAGCACATAAATTCCATTTACTGAGTTACTTATAACCTTAAGATCATTCAAATAGTTTAGGCATCTGTCAAGATAGTCACTCATATTAAGATTCGTGTTGTCATCCCAAACTCTATCGTGGCCGTCATATTCAACAACGAAGAACATAATCTTTTTATTGCGCCTATCTTTGAGGTAATTGAATGTGGTAGTTAGAATGCGCTGCCTATCATCATCCAGCTCAATTCCTTGACTACTAAAGTATATACACTTGAATATCTCACCAGCTAGGTCAATCATGGTAATAGGATGTCTCCTGTTTTTCTCATCCTTCAAATCTACGTTCATGTCATAGATACAAGCATTTGAGGTACTGTTAGGAAGACGACTAATACCAGTCGGCTTAAAGATGTTCTTCAATCCATCCATATATTCTAGAGCTCCACCTCTCTTAATGAGTTTTCCCTTGGTATATGCGCTGCTCAATACCGCTCCAAGCGTACAGGTCTTTCCTGATGCTGGAGTGCCCCAGAAATAAACTTCGGTCCTTCCTTTCTGCAACTCGATTGGGGAAGTATAAATAGGCAGGTCGGGTGGTCTATTATATGAAAGGATTTCCTTGGTCCACTCTTCGCCTAAGATTTGTACAAGTTCATCACGGGTAATTGTTCCGTCAGATACGGCTCTTTGTATATCTTCTGCACTCTTGTAGTTCTTATCAGCTCGTATTCCATTGAGAAGGTCATCGTGGCCCTTTCTGCTATGAATAATCTTATTTGCTTCAGAGACCCACTTACCGCTTGGGTGGTTTAGAACATATTCGCGATAGGCATCTGTTGTGTTCAACGTTTTAGCCTTCTCCCAATCGGTAGTATCGTTAAAACCAATCAAGATTTCGCTGATTTCCTTAGTGTGTTTGCCCGGATTGTTGTCGCGATAACTTATATATGCTTCCTGAGTATTTATTCTGCAGGTTTCCAACCAATCAATATCATTGAGCAATGACTTAGCGTCATATACATATTGTCCGATTGGATAAATTGCCAGGTATGAATTCAATGATTCAGCAGTTGGCGTAATGCTAATCTCATTCCACCAATCAGATTCAACTGCTGCTAGGCCATCTCTTGCTGCATCTGCATTCTTTCCTTCTGGGAATAGAGTAAGATATTCATTATATGCCTGCGGTGTATGCAGTTTAGTCGCCTTTTTCCATATGACCGCTTCACTTGAAATCATCTCCTTGTTGATCTCTTCCTCTCTTTCTGAAGTCAATCCATTGGAGCGTAATTCTTCCATCGTAATCATACCGTCCCTAAGGTACTTGACCATCGTTTTTACTGGGACGATGTTACATTTCGATAGTATTTTATCTTTCTTATCTTCCATAGGTCTTATTCTTCGTCTGGCATTTCAACGATATAATTATTGTCATCTCCAATTGATGCTATATTCTTTGGTGTTACTAGCCAAGGTAGTATTATGAAAACGAAGCACAATAATGCCAACAGTATTGACATCAATGATGGAGTTGTCACTGTAGTGCAGATTTGTTGTAGAGATTCTGCGTTTTTATTGAACTCATGGTCTTCAAACGCTTGAACTGATGTCTCCAAAGTATATTGTTTCGCACTTAATTCTTCATAGTTTCTAAGCCATTGGTTTACAGATGAGGTAACATCCTGAATATTGTTGGGAAGATTAATGTTCCAAACTGTTGTCGTGTCCTGACTCAACCATTGAGTTCGTTTCTCGTTCAGCTCATCCATGTTGTCGCCAAGTAAGAAATTCTTCATTGTTTCATAATATCTTTTGGCAATCTGAGTCTTAGTGTATCCTAACTGACTAGGCTTCGCAATCATCTTATTATAGTCGCTACTGCCTACTTTAAGATTTTGTATTTTAGCTTGATAGTTAGCGCATCTTTCATCTACATATGCTCTATATTTCTCGTCAAGCTTTCTTGCATCATCAATTGTCTGTGTATAGGTTGATACGATTACGTCCTGCTCTTTAATCATCTTTGTAAAATGAGTAAAAAATATGGATGATACCAGTAGTAAGACAAGTACAATAAAACCGATTGAAATCTGGCCAATCATTCCTAAACGTAACCATCGTGTAGCTTTGGCTTTACACATGATGCTTACAAGGAATATAACTGCAGCAGCGAAAGCCAATGCAATAAGTGCCGATAGGCCAAGTGGTACAATCTGCGTATAGGTCAATCCCATAAAGCTTATGATGACGTAACCTAGTAATGCAATGAGTGCAAACACCCATGAGAAATTAAATTTAGATCTTAACATATTCAGAAGGCTTTTGGGTGTTTACATTTTCGTCTCCAGATATCTGTCCTTGGTTTTCAGGCAACATTTGCTCAAGCTCATCAATTCTTTGTTCATATTCCTTAATCAAAGCACGAATCGCATCATAGTCCTCTTCTGGTTGTGGTTCTGGCTGAGGCTCAACTGGTGTCTGCTGTTGTGGCACAACATGCTCCGGTACAGGTTTTGAGACTCTTGGTACTCGAGGAGTGCTGACGTCACATCCTCTAAATAGCATAGAGAGAAGCATAATCATGAGTCCGAATAAGATAGCTCCCATTATCCAACTTAAACATCCAGAGAGCCATCCTCCTCCAAATCCACCAAATATGCTTCTTCCCCAGCCGAAGAGTCCACCACCACTAAATAATCCTCCGAACAATGACCCTCTTTCTTTCTTTTTGTATTGTGCTGTAAAGACTTTGTCTCCGTTAATTGGTTCGGATAAATCACTGTCCCACCCAGTGAACTCGTATCCTCGTTTTGCTTTCACAGTAGGTACGCACATTGGCGGAATGGGTTCTCCGTTTTTGGCACGTACTGTGTCTACTCCTTTGATTCTGCCATGCTCACCTCCTTCAAACTTCACATTACTGAATGGAGGCTCCTCAGGTTTATTAAGAGCATCAACTATTTCGTTCCCGGCAGGCTCCTCTACAGGTGGTGGAACTACAACTTTTGAGCATACTGCCGTGAATGTCATGTCGGACTCAATCGTTTTGTTGTGCGGTGCATCTGGTTCCCATGAGCTAAATTCATAACCGTCTTCTGGTATTACCATAGGGATGTCTTTGTTGCCATTTAGTATATGTCCGTGGCGTCTTTTGATAACCCCTTTAACGCCGGAAAACACTCCATTGCCCTTAATTGCATAGGTAATAGAGTATACGCGTTTATCATCGATGTCTGTACGAATTGAAGTCGACAAGCTTTTGCCATTCAATAGTTTCAAGCCCCATACAGCAAACAGAATCTTCCCATCCTGGCAGTATATCATGTCGTCAGCAAATTCTGAACTAGCGTGTTTAATCAAGCATTTCAGATATTTCTGGTCGTGCTCTGATAATTCTGTTGAGAGTCGCTTGATGTACTGAACTGCAGTATCTCTCATGTGTGAATATTCTTCTCCTTCCTGGGTGTCTCTAAGTTCTGAAAGTCTTATTGCATTAGAGAATTCAGGTGAGACGTACCAGTCTAACATGTTGTTCGTAGTATTGAACACAGGTTGAGCAAACATATTATGATATTTCCTATCAGTAATATGCTTCTTGATAGTATTTTCAAACTCAACATATCTCTCATAGAACGGTACTCCGTTGATATTTTCAACGATTAGTCCATTCATTTCTGTTGAGCATAGTTTTATTTTGTCCTTTACTGAACTCATCTTGCCTTTAATTTAATACAGAGATTATCTGACCAAGTTCTTTGTTCGCTTCTGCATCATAGTTTGGTAAATCGCACGCTAAAACAAATCCAATCTTAAGTTGTTCTTCCCAACGCCAAACACTATTGTACTGAGGAAATTTATTTAAGAATTCTTTGTCGTCAGCTCCAAAACGAGGACGTTCCAAGATCTCTTTTTGTTTGCTTATATGGCCAATGAGATTGATTCCATCTGATGGTGTAGCCTCAATGTAATGTTTGTTGATCTGGAGATTAAATTTCTCATTTATCTCGTTGATTGACTCTCTCGCAGATTTATCAAGATACTCATACCCAAATGATGATGTCATCTTGTTAAACATTACTGCAAGATAGTCAGACAGTACGCAAACAGCTCCTTCGTTACCCAAACATTTGAGGTAGTAATCCACCTTCTCTATTATTTTGGTCCTAATGTTTAGATGAAGATATAGACGATATAAGGTAGCAGTAATGTTAGATATGCTATCTACTCTATCTTTAAGTGCGTTAACTGCATAATGCGAGAGTATTTCATTGTACCAATATTCCTCAACACTAGTAACAATGCTTTCTGCTGCTCCGACATGCATCTGTTTGCTTGACAAAAGCTTTGCTACGTCAACGTTCATTTCAGACAGAATTTCTTTACATTCACTAATGTCGTCTGAGCCAGTGTATTCGCAGAGAAGACGTTCGTTTTCCTGTTTGCTGTTTTCTGTGCTTAGACCAGCTGCAATGAATACCTGGGACTCAATGCTAGACATTTTTACTTGGCCTTTATTATTGATTAAAAGACCGTGTAGTAACTCTCTCAATTCTGTCTCATTGAGCATGAGCTTATCCATAAAGACTCCAAAGAAAGAAGGGTCAATTCCGATCTGAATATCAATCTGCATGTTTGCTCTGCGAGACTGCTTTTTAGCTTTCTGCACTTCTTCATCCTTGTTGTCGCTATGATAATAGTTTGTCAACAAAGCCCTTAACTGACTCTGTAAAGATTTGACGTCAGAACTAAATTTGGCATTCCTAGCATTATTAAGGTTAGGTGCTATTGTATTTAAACCGTTTATGATTCTTACTGTTCCATCACAGTTGATATTAGCAGCACAGTCCCATGCATTATCAGGTGCCTCGAAGTGCTCTTTTACAAAAGAATTAGAGCAGAACGAACTGCGAAGGTCGTTCAAGAAATTAGGATATGCAGGGTGACTAATTAAGCTCAATTCAGGTGATCGTCCTTCTGGACCAGGGTGGTATCCTGAGTAGATTTCCTTAGAGAACTTAAAGTCTCGAAGCATGTAGATGTTCTTGAAACAACTGCCTGTAGTCCAATTGTTGAACCAGTGAGAGTTTGACTCGTCTGATAATGATTTCAGCACTTCTCCTTCCAAGACAACAGAGAACCTTCTTCTCCATCTTTCGTCGAGGTCTGCTTTGCCCTTAATTTCATCGTGGTACACAAGGTCTTTGTTGAACCAGGTGCTTACTATAAACAGAGGTGAAATTTGGGATTGACTGATGAACGCAGCTCTTTTATCCGGGCTTCCTCCTACATTGTTAGTGACCCAACTATTAAGAACAAAACTCATTGTGCTTTCTGCCGACTGATTGTTATTATGACAGAACATCAAAGAGTTAATTCTTTTGGCATTAGAATACTTATTGAATAAGTAGGTAACCTTTCCTCTTCTATATGCAGTTGAAATATTTTCGCCATCAGCTAACATATTTGCCTTGATCTTCTCTGGGCGTCTTGCTCCAGGGAAGTCCAAAATGTCGAGATGTTTGAGGAATGGATGTTCATCTGCTACATTGTTTGGCAAAACAAAATATAGTTCAGCTGTGAGTGCACTCAAGAACGATTTCTTTACTGACAATCTTTCACCTGTTGGCAGAATAACATCTGAGTCTCCAATGTATTCAACCGGCACATTTTCGGGCGCACAATACATCTCATTTAATCTTGCAACATCCAAGATTGTTCCATGTTTCCTCAATACAGACTTGAATGGGATATACACGAACGTTGAAAGATTCAACTTGCGATACTCTGCAATAAGATCCTTGAAAATTCTAGTTATATCAGGATTCTTGTCCCAGAATAAACTGAGTAAGTCCACTATCTGAATATCAGACAGCTTACTGACATTCTGAACTAGGAATGAGAATAAATCAGAATCAGTTATATTGAGAATAGACCTGTTATAGATAGACAGGCTGCGCATGTATTCTTGAAGATCAAGAACATCGTCCTCGTTAAGAAGAGTGTTTTCACCCTGTCGTCCTAATGATACGGACTTAATGATGTCATTTATGGTATTTGTCCTAAGAACCTGTGTAAAGTCATAATCTACTACCTGAGTGTAATATGCTTCGCACAATATCAATACAACATCTACTACAGACAAAAGCCTAATCTTGACAGAACCAGTTGGTGTGGTTCCGTCTGCGTTAACTGTAAAACGCGTAACAACTCCGGTCGCTTCTACAGTAGCGTTAGGAGCACTAGGGTTGATTTCGTTAATGAAGTTGTATTTCTCGCCGGTTCCAGAGTCAGTGACACAGAAAGCTTCGCCAGGCTTTGATAACATAGCACTCACAAGGTAAGACTTACCCATTTGACTTTCGCCAAATGCAGCAGTAGAGCAGTGCTCTTCCATAGCATACTTTACCTTTCTCAGCTCTCTTCTTATGTCAATCAGTTCTTTTTTAAACTGGAGTTGTTCCGCCTCAGGAACATTTGATGCCCATCTTAAAGCCTTTTCAATGGCACCTAAGCTTTGGTCTATAATTGTATTCATCACTTATTCAACCTTGTCGCGATTCACATTAGATATTGTGTTGATATTGAACTCGCCAGAGTCTAACCAATAGCACTCTGGATCATTAAGGCTTTGTATTTCAAGCTTGAAGTTTCTGATATTGAGTTCATCTCCACTATCTCCCTTGATAGTATCTATAGAGATTACTTCTTTGTTCTCTTTATAGTCTTCTCGTATGAGAGTAACTGTTAGAGGGCATTGAGCCAAAATCTTATCTTTTTCCTCTTGTAAAGCAATTTGAATCTCTTGCAATGTCAATTCTACGTCGTTCTCTTCGTACTGCTTACGGATTCTATCTTTGATACTCTTCTCATCAATGTCGAACACGTAGAATGGCCTGATTGGATAATTGCTTATGTCAAATTGTTTTGTTCCTATATATGCTGGGAAGGAATCAACTACAATAGAACCTGTATTTACCTCAGGAGAGATAAACCATTCAGCATCTCTTCTATTTCTATCCATCTTAGCATAGAATTCTGGTAAGCGTCTCCGCGGTTACGTATTGACGCGTTTTTAGCGGTTCTGTACTTTTG